>Ga0222713_10002316_pt1 | contig 20466 bp, 12 predicted proteins | sample C33_649DmetaG_FD_165061 | JGI IMG/M metagenome (GOLD analysis project Ga0222713, IMG submission 165061) | Estuarine water microbial communities from San Francisco Bay, California, United States - C33_649D | ecosystem: Environmental > Aquatic > Marine > Unclassified | place: USA: California...
TCCTCCTACGTTTAGAGTTCCATTGAAATCACCATTAATAGTAATACTTTCTGATAGAAATTGTTGAAAACTTTTCATTAGCATCTCCAGCGACGGCGGGCTTTACAAATTGCTTTATCTGGGTCTTTTGAGCAATCAATGTTATGCATGTCTTGCTGACCCTTAGAGCGGGCGCAGAAAGATTTGCGTCTCTTTGCTCTCTTACCACCAGGATTCTTTTCAGTTACCGCAGTTTTAAGTTTTGAACCTGGATTCTCACGACGATACGCGTCAACTGCTTTCTGACTCATACCATCCGTCTTATCACCTTTATTGACTGATTGCCAATCTTCTTTTACTTCACCCTTTTCCCAACCTATTCCATCACCATCATCATCCCACCAACGCTTTACTTTTTTCTTTTTATCTTTAAGTGGTTTTGCTTCAATGATGTTAATGGTTTCGAATTCCAGTGCTTGAAAATCATCTCTCCAGTTAGAAAACTCATAACCTTCATTCTTGGTCTTGTTACCCCAGTTTGCAGCACCAACCTTGCGACACTTAACTAATGCACCAGATGCATATGCACTTGGCCAAACTTTATAACGAGACTTTACTTTACTGTAACAAGCATCTTTTTCTTCCACTACACTAAACTCTGGCATTTCTTTTTCAAATGCCTTTTTGCCGTACTTATTTCCTGCTGCTGAAATTTTCTGTCTTGTAGTTTGCGTAGCCGATGGTGGAATTATATCACCAACTTTATATGGTTGATTTTTTTGTTCAATAAGATCACCTTCAAGTTTATTGGATTGACTCAATAATCTTTGGATCTCTGCATTTTGGCGCATTCTTGCATCACCAATTCCAGCACCAACTCTATTCACCATACCACCACCTCTGGCGTTGGGAAGAACTTCTTTTTTAGTCTGTTTCTTAGCAAAAGGATTTTTAATATCGAGATTTGGATGTCCAATATAACCATCACCTGGTTTTCCACCAAGAAACTCATTCAATGATTCCGATTCTGCTCTCCAATTTGAATATGAAGCATTCAAGTTTTTCTTTCTTTTGGACTCAGTTGCAACGTTCTTTGCCTTTCCTTTGCGATTTGGATTTGGATCTTGTGTTCTTTTTCTTTTTGCTGCAGCGTCCTCTTCCTTATCGCTCATTGCTGCTGCCATTTTTGAAGATCCGCACTTTGGTTTGGTTTTCTGTCCTGGTTGTTTTGCACAGGGTTTTCCTGCGTATTTACCACCCAATTGAACCCAACCAGGGGTGCCATCAGAAGCGCGACTCTTAGTAAACCAGTCATGCAAAGAATAATCACCACTCTTCCTCGCTTCACTTACATCACCTCCTTCTTCATGTTCACTATCTTTCATTAGATCACCATTATCCATTACATGATGACCCTTGGGAATTCTCTTACATTTTTCATCAGTTCTACACCAATATTCACCTTCTCCACACTTTTTCTTTTCCTCTCCCATATATGAAGCAGCAGCATCCGTATTATGTTCAGTATCAGTCAATTTTGCCTGAACCCAAGCAGGGAGATTGTCCGCATCAGTTTTCTTTGCAAGAACTTTTGCAATCTTTTTAAGGTTATCAATTGAACCCTTTACTTGTGCCTTTGCCATTGACACTTCATGGTCTTTTTCTTTTGCTTCGTTCATTTTCTTTTTACGTCCCTGACAATGAGCACGCTGAGAAAACCCTTTTGGGTTGTCGCAATTGATTGACTTCTTGTATTTCTCAGACCAACTCATTTTGAGTTATAAACTATTCTTTATTATTTAGAAAACCTTGCTTGAGAAGTTTTGACAATTCACTTGTAGATCCAACAAACAGTGCGTTATTCGTTACATTATTTGTTGTCTGTTTCGTACTTTCATCTTCAAGATCTTTAAGTTTCTTTTGAAGATCTGCCAATTTATCCGTTGTATCAGCAACACTCTTGATAAGTTGTCCAGCAACTTCATATGCTCTTGGACTTGCACTTTCTCCCGCAAGTTCCATAATGCCATTAATTGCTTCTTGTCCCTTTTCTATAAGAGAATATAAGTTTGCACGAGTATACTCATAATCTTTTCTTATATCATTTTTTTCTAATGGGATAGAAGGTTTTTGAATTGTGGTTGGTTCTGCTTCAACAATGCTACTCTCAATATTGAGTGCTTTGTCAATAGAATCATAATTATCTTTCATGATTATTATGGGAGATCAATTTGGCGAGTTGGGCTGTATTCTTTTCCGTCCGAGAACATTGTCCATTCTTCATCGAATCCAAAATTATCTCCTGGTTGAAGAAGTGCATGATCAAGTTGATTAATTACACCATCATTGTTTTTATCTTCCAATGCTTTTGGTGTGACTGTATATCTCATTTCGCGTTTTGCAGTTGCAATATCAGTGCTTGTATACAAATCAACTTGAACCTTACGAATGAGACCATCACTGGTATCTGCAATTGGACCAAACAGATATGTTTTTGCTGTAAATGATAGTGTATGTATTAAAGCTCTTCTAGTATCAAAATTTCCTTCATAATCATCTTGGAAATTGACTGATTCTAAAATAATTGGAATATCTCTCTTTTCCCCAATAGAATCGACTAAGTCAATTGTAAGATTGAAGTGTGGTTGAAAATATGGCAATATTTGCTCTAAAATTTGTAAAGAATCATCATTGAGTTTTGATAAAATATTTAACTCAAATCCGATATTGTAAGGAACTGGCATAAAAACTTTCTTTGCCTTAGTTCCATCCTCGCAAGTTTTAAAAGTTTGAACCAGACTAGATTTTCTTGTTGGATCATATTGAATAGAAGTCATTTCAAATGAAATTCTAGGCATTGTGATTTGAATTGGTTTATTCAAATCTGGTTGTTGAGTGACTTTTGCTAAAAACTTTTGACTTGGTCCATACGCCAAAGGAACTTTAAGATCGCTGATATCATTTCCGCTCTGATCTTGGTGGCGAATGTGAATATCATTAAACAGCGTTCCAAACGCTATAATTGTTTTTCTGATTATCTCGTGATAATAATAAGTTCCTAACATTAATATGTACCAAATGGATTTGACTCACTGAAATCTAAAATAGATTTGCCAAGAGCTTCGAATTCGTCGTTCTCGGTATATTTATCGTATGTATCATCCTGTATATAATATTCAACAGGATATGATGCACCGGATTCTTTACCTATCAAGAGTTCTCCTGGATAGAATCCAAACTGAGTAGATCCAATACTTACATTGGAAATCTTAAGAATCTTAGTGTCTTGATCCCACTCTTTGACTCTTGCTTCCGTTTTGGATCTTGATCCATAAACAATTTCGTTGAAGTAAAAAGTTCCAAGACCTGCCGATAAGGATTCTGGATCAGAAATAGTAACTTGTGGTGAAGAACTATATCCTCTTCCAGGATCTTGAATGTAAATTGCTTTAAGAACCGAACTCGATCCTTCATATCCAATAGATGCAATACCAATTGCAGTTTTTGCAATACCACTAGATGGAGGTGCAGCAACTGTGACTATTGGTGTTGATCCGTAACCAACGCCACCATCGGTAATAGAGAATCTTATGACTCCTTGTCCAGATGTTGTAATTGAGGCAGTTGCAGCAGCACCTACGCCACCACCACCCGTTATAGTTATGATTGGTGCTACCGTATAACCAGCACCAGCGTTTGTTAGTAAAATCTTTTCAATCGATGTTACACCGCCTCTGGTTGTTATAAATCCAACAGCAGTTGCATTATCACCGACCTGTCCAGTTGGAGAAGATGTGATGCCAATAGTTGGAACTGATGTAAATCCAGATCCATCATTATTTAAGAAAATCTCATTGACATACCCACTTGATACTGTTCCAGAAATGAAAGCAACTGCCGTTGCTGTTCTACCAACACCAATAAGTTTGAGAGTAGTAATATATCCTTCATCTTGAACTTGCGTATCAACTTCGCTAAGTGAAGTATCGATAATTTCATCTTCATACTCAAAGAGTTCACATTTTAATTCATAAACGTAGTTTTTCCCCAATTGGAAAAATGGATTCTCATGCTCTACAAATTTAACTTCAAACAACCTTTCCCCAAGAGGAAAATAAATTAAATCTCCTTCTCTTGGACGTGTTGATAAAATTATCTCCCCCTCACCAGTACCATCATCTAAACCTGCCATGAATGGTGCGATAAAGTCTTCAAATCTTTCTTTTGATATTGTCAATACAAGTTCATCTCTGATACTTACACCAAACTTTGTTAAGATATCACCGGCACCAGAGTATCCATCATAGTTATTGACATATGCCTCAATAGCAAAGTTATCGTCAAATTTTGATGATTGAACTTCTTCTATAATTGATTTTGTATTGACATACTTTCTTGGTATATAAATTACCTCTACACCATGAAATTTTAGGTGCTCATTAATTATATCCTGAACAAGTCTCTGCTCAGAAGCGGTTCCCTGTAGAAAAAAAGGATTAAGTGCCATTATCCAATAAAGTCGAGAGGTGGAAGTTCATATTCCATTGCCATTCTGGATCTAATATCACTTAGTTCTTGCTCTGCTGCCTGATAGATTTCTCCTCCATTGAGTTCAATGCCACCAGGAAGTTTAACGCCTTTGAATTTGCTAAGATTTTGTCCCCACTGCCTCTTGATCAAGGCAGTTAGATATCTTTTTAAGAAACTGTCATTATAAATTTGTGAAAAAGATGCTGGATCGAGTGCTCTATAGCATTCAAGAACTATAAAATCTCCTTCCGCTTGTGATCCCCAATCAATGTCCAAATATAATCTATCTTGTCTCTTATTAAATCTAATTTGTTTATCCGTTGTGAGTAAGAAATCAATATCTTCAAGATATGATTTTGTCATAGCATACTGCAAAAGTTCAACGGAATTGAAATAGTATAAGTCATTCAAGAAAAGTTGATATTTGATGCTGAACATTCCACCAGAAATTGTACTAGTATCAAAGCGGAATATTCTTTCAATACCAATTACCGAATCTGGAACTTGGATAAAATTTGATGTCTCATAAAAATTGGAACTAATAGTTCCATATCCACTGATGTTGGTTGATGTTCCTGTTGTAGTTACAATGCCAACACCAGATGTTCCAGATGCTTTTCCTCTATCAACATCATTTTGGGTAATTTTATATTTGAGAAACATCTTCTCAACACCATCATAATGACGCTCATTGAAATATTGAATGGCATCATCGACTAGATCATCAATTTGATCATCATCAACGTTGATTTCCAATACGGGAGCACCAAGTTGACGTAAACAATAATCAATTAATCCTTGCCTAGTTGATGGTTTTGCCATTCTTTTTACCCTTCAGACTTCTTAGATCTCTTTAGTGCATCATATTTATTTTGAAGATCAAGATTTGCTGCTAGAAGATTATTTTTTTCCTGATTGAAGTCATCAGTCAAAGTTTGTAATTTTGCTTCTAGCAGTACATTTTGATTTGTTAATCCTGCCAATTTTTGATTATATAAACGAATCAAAACATTAATGTCAACTTCACTATCTTTTGTCATTTTTTAGAATGTTCCTCCGTCAAGAGTAGATGTCCAGTGTGGTTTATTAGTATATATTACCGATACATTAGATGGGATTGAAGTCAAATCGGTAATGAAACCATTTTGACCTTCTCTTCTGATGTTATAGGTAGTTGTAAATGTTCCTTCAACTCCTATAAGATCAACTGTTGATGAGCTACTAACAGATGTTTCGACAACACCATATGCATTAGAAGAATCCTGTCTAATTACATCACCAGCAGTTGCTGTAATTGCTGTACCGAGTGTTAATGTATTCTTTGTAATTGCTGTTAAGACCTGTTTTGAAGTTATAACAGGTGAAGCAGGATTGTTAGTCGATCTTTGCAGACCAGTATCATCAAAGAATACAACACCATTGGTACTAAAATCACCAGCCTGGTAATATATACCTTTGATATCTAAGAAACCTTTTGTTCCAGTTACAACACTATTTGTTATAGCTGCATCTGGAACATAAGTCCATCTTCTGCTGTTATCTGCATGTGTTCCATTTGTTAATGGAGTAACACCACTATCTGCGATTGAACTATCATCAAAACCAAAGAACCCAACCTTATTGTTTGATGTTCCTGTGCTTGTGTTATAATTAAATCCAACACCACGATCCGTGTTTGTATCGAATGCGTGTGTAAAAGTTAATTGGGATGTTGTACTAATTCCACCAGTAACATTATCCTGAATAGTGATAATCTTATTAACACTATCATAGGATGTTACAGTAGATACTCCAGATATTGAAAGATTTGCGTTTCCACTAACAACATCACCTGTATTAATTCCTATTACGGAATCTAATCTAATCGTGTTTACACCGACAACAACCGTTTCCATTACGGTTCTTGCGCTTGTTACATCACCAAGGATGATAATAGCATCATTTAAATCAACCGTTGTTGAATTTACAGCAGTTGTTGTACCATCTACTTGGAGATTTCCTTTGATTACGACGGTTCCTTCATTGCTCAAACCGTCAGGATATGGGTCAATGTATAACGTATCGCCACTACCACTTAATGTCGATATTACGTTGTCTTCAATTTTAACAGAATCAAAGATGGCAGAACCAGATACACTAATATTTCCGCCAACATTGAGATTCTTCTCAATACCAACACCACCTTCAACTACCAGTGCGCCAGTATCTTTATCTGTAGATTCGGTTGAATCTCCAATGACTATCTGAACGCCGCCATCAAAGTACCAATCGGCACCCTCAACCTCAAATCTATCGTCGGTTGTTTCATCATAACGCATTCCTACGTTATTGTCATCACCAAATGATAGATACGTATTATCTGGAAGTCTTACGCTACCAATTCCAGCTGGATCGATATTGATGTTGCCATCAGTATCTGTTGAGGTAATCGTATTTCCGTCAATTCTTAAATTATCTACGTTCCATTGATCAACTTTTAATGACTCTGCACCACCTAATGCACTGTTTGTTGCAGGAGCCATAACGGCAACGACGCCGTTATCTTGATTTCTTGTATTCTGGACACCTGAGACAGCACCAGGAGAGTGCTCCATCATCGAGGTGTAGTAATAACCACCAACGGGATTGGCGTTAGTACCATCATCACCTAAGAAAATTCTGTCCTTGTATTGGTTTAGTCCACCGTAACTACCAATACCTGTTACATAACCAAGTTCGCCCCATTGTAATGATGATGGTTTGTTAGTACCCGAGGATCTTTTGATCCTGATAATACTTGCCATGTCAGAAATTTCCTCCGTTGATGTCTAAATTCTGAGTTGCCCCTGGTGTGAGTTCCAACGTTGCTTCCCACTTTCTAATGCTACTGTTATAAACAAGTACCATACCATTTTGTAAGTTAGAAGCACTAACATCACTGAGTTCTGCCAAAGACAGTCCCTGGGCACCTGCAAGCGAAGATATAACTTTTACTGCTGGTTGTTGACCTACTCTGACTTTGATTTCAGCCATTTATATACAGTTCAGGATCTAAGAATATTTATATTGTTAAGATCCCATGAGAGAGGTAACAACCTCTTGCTGTTTAAAGTAAAGTTTTACGTAAGATTTTGCAAGATTACGTAAATCTTCCAAAGAATCAACCTTGTCAATTTCAGACGCTATTTTGAAATATTCAAAACTTTTGGTTAGATTTTCCAACTCAATTTTGTCTGGATCCATTTGTAAGTTCCTTTAATAGAGATTTAATTTCTTCAATATCACTTTTTATTTGATTAAGTTCATCTTTTTCTCTTTGTTTCTGCTCTTTCATCCTAATATAATTCGAATATGCAGATTTATCTGTATTAACGATAGCACCAGTAAATCTATCCCTAAAAAGGTTACTGTAACCCTCTACAGGTATTAGGTCCTCATTGTCATTGTTCATATCATGCAAGAGCAATTGCTCTGAAATCTTTGAGTTTTACTGGTGTCGATTCATTCGTAGAAGAAAGAACAACCTTAATAACGAATGCATCAAATTGATCCAGATTATTTGCAGTAAACTGATATTCTGAGAATGATTGTGGAGTATTGGGAGATACAAAAGCATCAGCTTTTCCACTATTTTTGCTTGGATCAATTACTTCATCTCCAAATCCATCACCATCAGTATCCTTCATATTATCATATCCAGGGAAAGGAACGAACTTCTGAGTAATCTCAGAAGAATCTGCCTTAAACAGTTTATAGAAGACTCTGAAATCAGCACCTTCTTGTCTGTTTGCACCGATCATAACACGGAGACTTGTTGCTGGTTGTTGTAAACCAGTCATCTTTGTGACGAATACTGCACCATGAGGATCACTAGTAACTTCATTTGATCTACTATCCTCCACATAATTATCAATTGGGTTATTTGATTTGTTTCTTCCAAGAACAAACGTTGCATTCTGAATATCCATTACAGGAGACAGATCTTCGTTTTCAGTCTTAAAGTCTACGCTTAAAGTCAGTGATTTATTTGAAGGAAGATTTGTAAGTCTTGTTGTTTCATTGATTCTGGAAGCAACCATTCTTGGTGTGCGGAAATGTAGAACTCTATTCAGTGGAACAGATTCAAATCCCTGATCAATGAATGAAGTTTCATCTCCACCAGCACTTGTTCCAGAAATTGTTCTAATTCTGCTGCTTGCAGCGGTTCCTTTTCCTGGAGTGATCAAATTGAATATTGGTTCAATTGTACTAAACTGATGGTTTTGTGAAATTCCAACAGTATTTCCACCAAATCCTTTTTGTGATGCAAAGTTGAGCATACTTCCACCAGAAGATCTGTTGGTTGGGGTTGATCTATCAAATTCCAAATAGTAGTTGTCAAGATTAGAACTTTCGTTCTTATAATATGTTGAAGGAATGTCATGTGTAGTATTGATTCTCATAAGAGAAACACCATTTACTTCATATGGTTGAATGAAATCGGTTGATGGGTGGTCAACTTTAACCGTCCCATTCAGATTTCTTCCATCAATTGTAAGAGTTCCTGCTCCACCAGAACCTGCTGTAATAGCACTATAAGAAACGACTTCATTTTGAATCAGAGCATAACCACGGCTAGTTGTAATTCCTTCAAAAGTGCCAAATGGTACTGTGTTTGCAACAGATACGGTAGTATCATTCAATCCAAAGTTGGAATTTAATGCAATCTTTTCTCTGTCTGGAAGAACATTAGTAATTTCAATCTTATTGTTTCCACCATGATGTGCATGGTTATACTGTTTGATTCTGAAAACATTTCCAGTGAATCTATCATCAATGAGACTTGAAGTTCCATTTACTGTGGTTGGACCAGAAGTATTTGTTCTTGTAGTTTCATCAAATTGGTTTGTGTAATATACAATAGTTGATGAATTAGTGAAGTTTTCACCTTGTACATTTGTGAGATAAATGGTATCAAATGTATTGTGTGCCTGAACACTGATTTTTGCACCAGCACCTCCACCAATACTTGCTGTTGTGATACCCAGAACTTCACCGTCAACATATCCATTACCGGATGTTGTAATGTTGACAGCAGTAATTACATTTCCAGTAACTGTAATAGTTGCCTGAGCGCCAGTTCCTTTTCCTGAGATCGAATACAGAGGTATATTGCTGTATGGGGATCCAGAACTTGGATACTGACTTCCAGATGTTAAAATACTTACACTTCCAGTTCCTGTTGGAATTCCTCCACCAAGATTTTCAACAATACCAGTAATGCTTGGACTTGTTCCCTGACCAATTCTAACTCCTGGTTTGATATTAGAAATATCTGTTGCATTAACACCAGATACTGAGAGTTTCAGTTTTCTTGGTAAACCTTCTATTGGATTGTTCACGAGTTTGGAAACGTTTGTTCCGTTTGGAGTAATATCAGAATTATGGAATGTAAGAGTACCAGATGGAACAAATTTTGCTTTATAAAGTTTGAATGTCAGATCTTGATATTGGCTTGCTGTCCAAATTGTACCATTTTGAGACTTGAACAGAGATCCACCAATATACTGCTTAGTGACAACAACATTTTGAACGTTTGGTAAGTTTTGAGTTGTAACTGTCTTCTTACCCATTGTCGCAGTCCACATCTCATATCCATCAGATGCGGGAGAAAGAATTACAATTGCATATTCCTTATTCGCCTCAAGATAAACAGGAGATGGGAATCTGACTCTTGTTGGAACTGGTTCGAATGGATTTGCCTCATTGATATTAATATTTTCTGGATTAAGAGCAATTTGCGTATAATCCTGAACCAAGAATGATGTTGGAGTTCCGAGTTCAACTGTTCTAAGTTCAACATAAATTTTTGCACCAGGATCTTTGGTTGCAAAATAAAGATCAAATGATGTTAAGAATGCACCTCTTCCATCAACAGTAAACGATTGTGCAAGAGGGTCTCTATGTGGTGCTTTAACTTCGACATTAACTTCTGTTGCCTTTGCTGCTGGTTTGGGTGGATTTCTAACTGCAACACGACTTGTTTCTTGTGTAAGAATCGTTCCAGATCCACTATATGATCCAAGTGCTTCACTAGCAAATACTGTCGATCCAGGAAGTGGAGTAACACCAGGTGGAACTGCTGTAACTTTTACGGTTTTTGTTCCACTCTTAACCTTTACGGGTGGTGGTGGACTTCCATTTGGATCTCTGAAGAAGAAGTTTGCAACAATATCTCCCCAGTTATCAGATACGAGTTCTGCTCTGGTAATTTCGGCAATTGCACCACTACTTCTACCAACAACTCTTGCACCAGAAGTTACATAACCATAATACTTTTCATCAGTTGCCAGTGCTCTTACACCAAAGTTGATCAGTTTTGATGTTGGTGAATATGATTCTCCAGGTGCGGGACGTGTTCTATCGTATGGATCAACACTATATGTCTCAACCAATACCGCAGGAGATCCTAATCCAGCACCAATATCTGGTCTGCCTGTATCTCCAAACTTATGATTTGGTTTTTGAACTCTAATGTAACCAATCTTTCTTCCACCATAGAAGACATCTGCATCTTCAAATACCTGGAAAGTTCCAGAAACCATTTCGATTTCGCAAAGTTTTGGTACAATATCAACTTGCTGACTATCAAGATAATGATAATGCTTTGTAAATGGTCTCAATCCATTAGCATTAAAATATACGTTTCTTGAACGCATATATGGATCAACAGTTCCAGAAATCTTAACGTCTTCAACGTAATTAAATTCTCTTGAAGGACCAGTAAGTTTTGGAGTGTATGCTGTTGTTGTGGTTGTGGTTGTTGTAGTAAAGGCTTTGGTTACCTTTTCTCCTCTACCACCACCTTTTTTGTAGGTTACATATTCGGTTTGATTATCAACATTAACGTTTACCTTTGCTTCCTGCACCCACTCAGCACCAGTTGATTCTACTCTATGGTCATCAATATAAATTGTTCTGACCCAGTTATCGGATTGTGGATCGAGTGCAATACCACCGACAAACACAATAACATTGAATGGGTTAACATTTTCAACGTTAGTTGCATGTGGTTGAGTAATCCAATCAACTTCCGTATATGCAAGTGTTAATAAATCACCTGTCTTTTGGATATTTGGATCAAGAAGTTTAAGGTTCTGGGATAAATCTGCTTTGGTTCTATCGATACCAGGATCGAGTGCTAATTCGGCTTGCATTGACCAAAAGTCAACAGGTGCAATTGCAATAGCACCCTCTTTACTTACATCAACAGTGCTGTATCTGGGATCTGCAAGAGATTTGTCCTTGAAGTCGCTAACAATAAATCCAGATTTGAATCTATTTAAACCATTTGCATCAGTTACTTCCAGTGTCTTTGCATTCAATTCAAGCATAGACAAACTGGTAACTTCTTCAAGATTTTCAATTCTTTCTTCAAGTTTTGCGATATCACGCATCGTGAATCTTCTATTATCACGAAGAAGAATTTTTGGATCTTTTGCTGGATTGTAGAGATATGCTGGAAGTTTAATTTGAGCAATTTCCATTGCATCATCAGCAAGCACAGGTGCTTGTGGTGTATCACTTGGTTCACCTTGTACGACCTCAACTTCACCGAGACGGTTCAGTGTAAGTAAGTCAATTCGTGGCAGATAGTAACTATATCCAATAAATGAAGTTTCGTCTGGTGAAACAATATATCTGTAGTTTGATTCATATGATCTGCTGCTAAACGCAAATGGCGATGCATTTGTGCTTGAAGGATCAAATTCATTAACTCTTGGTCTAAAATCGAGAAGATCTGTTACTCTGACGCCATTTGGAATGGCAGGAATATCAGAGGTATATCTTTCTTGGGTATATGAGTTAACAGTGAAAATATCACCACTATTTCCAGGGGCAACTTTATAGTAGTTAAAGATGGCAAGAAGTTGTTTTGATGGAACTGTACTTCCTTGCTTTCTTCTAATTCTGGAATAATCACAATACTGATTCTTATGACCCTTGTCGAGGATATAATTATCAGTTCTATCTACATAACTGCCGTTTGTTACTTCCTGAATTACTGCACTAATTGAAGAATCTTTGAATTTAACAGTTTCCCCAACTTCAAAGTTTTCTTCGTTCAGATAAACAAAGTCTATTGTTGTTGCAGTTTTATTGACTACCTGAGCAACTGCTCTGCTATTTTGACCAACAATTTTTTCACCAGTAATAGCATTTGTATCAAGAGCCAGACCAGTTGCAAATGTTAATTTGTCTAAAACTGGTGCTGATGTATTAGTTGACTCATAAATCGCAATAACGTTCACTACGTCTGGAACGTTCAGTGAAATTTCTTCATCTTCAACTCTTAAACCATAATAAACACTTGTCGTAAGACCAGATGCGGTTGAAGATCCACTTGTTCTTGTGACTGATACTTGTCTACTTCTTTCAAAGTTCTTGGATTTGTTGGTAACGTTTCTCTTCTTCAGAGTTACGTTTACTGTTACATTATTTGTTTGGCTTGCAACAAGATTTGTAAATGAAATTGATGCGCCATTTGGTCCAAGAGTAAATTGATCAGATGTTAGATCTTCTGTTGAACCATCATTATAATGAATCGAATATCTCTCAGCATCAAATGCTTCAAAGAATGCGCTAGAAATTCCAGCAGCAGCGTCCAATACTTCACTAGTTGTGATTGTAAGTGTGCCAGTAGCACTTGTTGTTTTTCCAGTAATCTGTTTAGTAATCGTTAATTCGGAAGATGCAAGATCTACTGATGAGATATTAGATTCTGGGAGTTCTGCATAAAGACCAGAAGCATCAACACGACTGATCTTTGGTGCCATGATTCTAAAAATAGAATCACCATTATCAACGTTTGCTCTTGCAATACCAGAAACACTAGAATCTAATGCTGCAAGTCCAATCGTTGTTCCATTAGAAGCAATTGAAGTAATTCTATTGTAGTTTGGATCTGTCTGACCACTTGTTTGGTATGCAATAATTGCTTCTGTTTTGATTCCAGTTACTGCACTAAAAAATCTACCTGGAACCGCACCAGTATTTCCACCACTAACAGTCAACTTATCTGTAATAGAGAAGTTTGGTGGCATGTATTCATAAAGAACAGTATCTGCAATGAAGTCTGTTCTCAATGATGCATTCAATGTATCAGAATTTTGCCATACGGATTTGATATCTTCTACTACATGAGCATCGATGGCAGAAATACCAACTTTATACTCTGGATTTTCGTTAATGATTACTTGCTCACCAACTAAAAACTCACCAGAAGTTTGTGATAGACTAAATGCTGCATTATTTGGTTTTGCTGCAAGATATCCAGTTGCTCCACTAGAAAGACCTCTTACAAATGAAGTCAGTGGAACTTGTAATGTAGAGTATTCCTTACCGAGGTAAAGTGTGGTATATGTTTGAATATCATAGAGATAAAGATCCCATTCTGTGGTTGCTCCTGTATATGGAGCATCAGAAACACCATACCAATATACTCTTGCCTCACCAATCTTCAGACCAGTTCCTGCATTAGTTGTAGCAGTGTTTCTTCTTCTGTTATAAAGTTCGATTACATTACTTCCACTTCCAACAGGAGCACCAATATTGAGATAAGGAACACCATATACATTATTAACCTTTAAAAGACTTCCCATTGCAAATGGGACTAATGCACCATCAATTTTTTTGGTTGTTCTTGGTTTGGGGACATCTATAATTGTAGAACCAACAAGGTCAATATCAAAACCTTTAACGTATGCGGTTCCAGCAGATGCTCTAACACACATCAAATCATCATTAGGTAGATTACCCTGCTCAGTTCTTTGTCCCTCTCTGTAAAGGCCTCCGTTGCCAGTCTCGTTGTTCAGTGAATTGACGACATCAACCTTAAATGGATCGATTGCGTAGTTACCAGACTCTTCAAAAGTTCTCTTCGCAAAGTAATCTCTTATGAGACTATATTGAGACTTATCTTGAAGTTTTTTGATTTTGCCCTGATCAACTTTTACAAGCTCTACAAAGTTTGTATCTTCATAGTCTAAAAGTTGTTTCTTCGCTAGTTTAACACTTATTTTTAATCTATCTGCACCTGGTGCTGCATAGTTAGTAAATCCTTTCGCATTATCATTCAATGATGAATCATCATCGGAATTGATAATTTCTTCTAAGATATCAAATCCAACTCTATAAGATGGTTCATTATTATATGGATCGAGAATAATTTGAGTTGTAGGAACGTCTACAAATACTCCTCTGATAAAATAAACACCCTGAGAAACTCCAACTGCATATCCAGTTGCCGACGCATCTACTGGAAAAACAGTCAGTGCAGTATCACCACTGTTTAGAGTTGTGTTGCCGTATGTTACATTCTCTTCGAGTACTAATATCTCACCATCTTCAAATTCAACTGTTTCTCCATCAGTTGCTCCGTCACGATATTTGACAAATAGAGTAATCTCTTCAACACCCTCAGATGGTGGAAGTAAATATCCCTTTAATGTACCAACAATGCCAGATGATTGACCTCTTACCTTCGTACCTTTGCCATTATTCGCATTAACTATGGCATCAAGATAGACGGTAATATCAATACCCAAATGATCTGGATTTACCTTTATAGTAGTGAAGGCATTATCACAAGTAACCCCACCAGGGATTACCATAGATCCTTCTTTAAAGATATGACTTCCAAAAGACTCTAATTGATTTTGTAAAATCGATTGAAGACCTGTAAGTTCTCTTGCCTGAACTGGGTGTCCAGGTTTAAAAAGAACCCTATAAAAGTTATCCTCCTTATCAAAATCGTCATAATAAGGATTTACATTGAGATTAGTCTTTTGTGGCATTGTTTAAAATTCCAGTATAACTTTAATGTCTTCTTTTTGACGTAAGTTCCTAGAAATACTAGGTCTATTATCAAGATAGATTAAATCTCCTGATCCTTTATTTATTTCAGGAGTTGCCAAACCATTTGTAAAGTTAACACCAAGATTAACTAACTTTGTTCCGGTGGGATTTGTGGTTATACCAGCAAATCCAGTATCAATTGAAGCGGTAAATCCTGAAGATTGTCCACTAATAAAGTTTGATGATGATTCAAAATCATATACTCTACCATTGGTAGATATTCCAACATAATCCTGTTGATCGTATGTTGTTTGGTTATAATAGAGGGAACGATCTCTAAAATACTTCATAACACTGGTTTCAGAATCCCAGGAGGCAACATATCCGTATGCCTTACCAACTCCACCAGATACGGATTGCTCAATTTTTTCACCAATAGTTGGAGATCCTGTGATTGAAGAGAACTTCAATGAATATAATCCAGTAAATGTATTGTCAGTATAGGTTTGAGTTGATCCAATTGAAGTTGGATTTTTTACGATACCTACCTGAGCAAAACTTGTATCTACTGGGAAATCTTTTGTGGAGTCATCAAATCTTGCATAAACTAAAACTTTATCAGTACCAAGTTCCTTGTAGATATCATATCCATGACCCTTTGAGGGAGGAATGATGGGAACAAGTTTTGCACTAGTTCCTGTCGTATTTGCATTTATTGCACCCAAATCGACAAGAGCATATGTGTAACCCTTTCCACCAGAAGTAACAACCGCGTTGGTTATTTTTCCACCTTCAACATCAACTCTAACTTTTCCACCAGTTCCATCACCAAGAATGTTTAATTCTTGTCCAAGACCATTGGAGTAATTTGATCCAGATCTTTCAATATAAACTGTTTTAATTTGATTGTCATTTACCGAAGAATCTGCCGATTCTCTTATTGCTCTTATTTGTGGATCTGTTGAAGACCCCCAAGCATTTGGAACAGTAATATATTCGGTAGAATCAAACTTAATAATGTCACTGGGAGATATAGTGAACAAATATTTCCAGATATAACCATCACCACTATCACCAGCTCTTGATGGTTCTAAATCCGTAAAGGTTGGTTCATCCTGAGAAACATTACCTTTCAGATTCGTCCCGCTAGAACCATTTTCAATACAGATATAAACACGGTAATCCGAATTCATCACATAGTAATTTGCATCATAGAGTCTCGATGCATTAGTCAATGGGGAAGGATTGCTGACACTGTAATCATCACGATACATTTCATATCGGTTTCCAGAAACCCAATCTATTCTTCTAATGATTCTTCTAATATTTGCCGAAGTTATTCTCTTTCCATACAAAGAAATATCTCCCGAGTGCGTGTTGTAAGCAAAGTTATCAACAGGTGCAGGAGGATTTGTATTCCAAGTAGTAGACCTCCCAAAACCAACTGCTGTTGGATTTGAGAGATTTACCGTAATATAATAGGAGTTAGAGGAGGATTCGACTGACTCTACAAAATTACTGGCATTCAGAATTCTAAACTGATCAGTAACAATCGCTGACATCTTTTATCTTTTTTTATGTATTTATAGGTTATATGTTAGAAAGTTTTCTAATCGCTCCACTATTTCTCAATCCAAAGGTTCTTCTTTGAATTGATGGGAATGTTGATAATCCAGAATCAACAGTTAATCCTGTGACTCCGATAGAAATTGGATTAGATCTTGCAGTGTAATTATATATTCTACCCCAGGAAATATTTCCTAATGGCATTGCGGTAGATCCTGTGGTTGCGATTCCAACAACAGCACTAGTGCTGTGAATATTACACAATATCTCAGCATCTGGTCCAAAATTAACCTTAGAATTTACAATATAAACATTATCTAAGAAAGCAGTACCTATTGCAACAATCGAAGAATCTTCGCTGTTAACAGAAGTTACGCCAGTTCCAACTGTTGTATTGTAAACAAGTAATGGATAACCAACTTGCAAGTCATTAGCGTCTGATGCATTTGCACGGAAATTAATCTTAAGTGCAAGAGGATGACCACCAGTTCCTGTTGATGTGCTGATTCCAGTAATAATTCCAGAGAATCCTTGGATATTTTGGATTCCTGCAATTAATTCTTTGGTCATTCTAGGAACTTCTGCAATAATTTGTGGTGGATTTGTATTTGTATATCCAAATCCTGGATTTGTTATAGTGATAGAAGTTACCGAACCGTTAACAACAGATGCTGTGGCAGTTGCTGTTGTTCCAACTCCAACTCCAATATGAGATGGAGCAGCAAATTTAACAGGAATTGATGCAGTAGAATATCCAAGACCAGGGTTTGTAATTGTAACTGCACTTATTGTTCCTGCAATTGATACTGTTGCAGTAAATGCTGCCGAAACGGGATCAGATCCCTGAACAATCAATCCATCAACGGTATTAATTGTAATTCCATAATTATTTTCTTCATAGTTGAAGAACTGTGCATCATCAACAAATATATCTGTTGATCCTGAATTTATATCTCCAATAATCTTTCCTGTTGGATAAATTTGTGGTTCAAGAGAATCTCTTGTCTTATAAACAATATCACCCTTGATGTACTTATCACTCTTTTGCTTGATCCAATCAAAAGGTCTGAATATCGTTTCATCAATACCAGTACCAACATAGATGTCGGTTTCAATGGTATCAGATCCTAAAAGATCTGCAATGGTTCTCTGGCGAAGTTGATTTACGGTTTGTTGATATAGTGGATGCTTTTTAACAAAAACGTCATCACCAATCTTGATGGTTTCATTTATGTCTATCAATCTAACATCAATGCCATCTTGACCAACATAGAAGAAGATGTCAACTTTATCTGATACTTTTGGTGCTTCTGTGAATATAAATGATGTTCCACCACTAAATTGATATGCAACTCCTGGTTGTTGTAGTACACCATTAACAAATATAATAAGAACGGCATCAAGATCAATAGCACCAGAAAGAGGATTATTTGGGTCAATTTCAAAACTCAACAATTGACCATTGTAATAAAGTGGGAATCTTGTTCTATATCCATCTTGGAGTAATCTTGTATTATCAATATAATCCATTTCTCCGAACGACCATGAGGAGAAGAAGTCATTAAAGGTTTCTACAACTTCAAGTTGGAAATCTGAAACTGGTTCTGCATAATCTTTTGCTGTAACAAGTCCAACAACTTTCATAACATCACCAACTTGGAATCCATATCCAGGTCTTGTGATTTCAAACGAATCTACAATGAATAGAGTTGATCCAATACCAACATTTGTACTTGCCGCACCTATTTTAACGTTGAGCAGAAGGTTATTTCCAGTTTCGGTGGTTGCACCAATACCAAGTCTAGAAACTCCAATAACTGGCATGTTTTCATAAACTGGTTGTGGAATATCAATGTATGGTTCAACATATCCAGATCCACCACTGTTAATTACAAATCCAAGTGTTCCACCAGCACCAACAACTGCGGAAATGCTTGCCGCTGTTCCAGAGTGATTTGGATCAGTAACTCCAATCGAAACTGAATCTCTATATCCAGAACCATTATTCAGATCAAAGTACTCATAAACAGTACCAAATCCAACGTAATTGTGTACAATCGTGCTAGGACCAACATTAACTGTTAATGATGTAGTTGAAAGAATATTAACAATATCATAAGCGCGGTCAATTTGATTTGGTTGATCTTCTGGGAAGAATGAGGTGATTCCAGGATTGGTTGGACAAGTGAATGCTAATCCAACTAATTTTACTCTATCACCACCACTCAAACCGTGTGCCGATGTGGTTTCAATTTCAATAATACCGGAGACATTATCATAAGATGCTGTGCTAACTCCCAAACTTGCCCCAGTAATTGTGGTTCCAATGCTAATAACATCAACAATAGAACCAGATCCATCAAGAACTGCTCTAACCTTTGCCCCTACAAGAGGTGCGTAACCGAGACCAGGAGTAGATCCGAGAGAAACGATTAAACCACCTCTTGGGAGTTGATTCTGGTTGATATCAAAGTCAGATTTAATGTATGAACCGTCTGTGGATGTAATTCCAGTGAAGACAACACTAGAAATACCAGCAACAGTATCATTTTCATACTCGTAGTTATTACCAGAATTGTTTATAGTAGTTGGTGTCTGGAATACTCCATTAATGAATAGGATGCCATTACCAACATCAACACCAGTAGTATTGATACCTTGAACGGTTAATGTATAAGTTTTTCCAATACCAGTGAAAGTATCAGAAATATCATCAAAGACCATATTCGTGTCATAATTTGATCTCAGGAAAGTTCTTCCAGAATATTGTGCCTTCACATATGGAAGGTTGCTTTCGTTTCTTCTCGCTCTTGAATTTCCTTTTGGTGGATCAATAAACCAAACCTCATTACCTACAATATTGATGGATCCTCTATAAATCTGAACGTTTGTCCCATCAGTGTGAGTGGTTGCTGCACTTCCAACAGATCCTCTTATAACAGATACTGTTGGGAATGTGGCAGCACTACCTGCTTGGATGATTCCGTTAATTGGACCGAGAAGAGCTCCACCAACGTTACTGCTAATTCCAACTTCAACAACCTTCATGTACTCATCATCAATCTTGATGAGGTCTCTTGGTTGAATTGAAGAAATTCCAGTAAGATTAAACGTTGCAATACCAGCAGAAATAGAACCACTATTATAATCTAGTGTATGTGATATTGGTGTATATGTAATTGGTTGCTGAACAATTCCATCAAGAGAAATAACACTCTTAGAAAGTTTCTTGGTAAGTTCAAATTCATGAGCATTACCGACACCAGCATCCGTAAATGTTACATAAATTCCAGCATTTGCGTATGCTCTTTGTGTTGATAACCTGAATGTATCTGGGGTAATTGCGATAGGATAAACTCTTTCTGGTAATCTATCAGTAACAACTCCAAGATAGTTTGCAGTTGCTCCAATACCCATTGCACTTTGACCAACACCAATAAAGGATGATTTTGGTGTATAGATTAATTCCTCACCCGTATTGAAGAAGTGGTTTCTAATTGTAAAGACACCAGTTCCAAAATCAACAACATTCGTATCAGATGGTGAGAAGGTCTTCTTATAGATCGGAATTCCCTG
>Ga0222713_10002318_pt1 | contig 20455 bp, 45 predicted proteins | sample C33_649DmetaG_FD_165061 | JGI IMG/M metagenome (GOLD analysis project Ga0222713, IMG submission 165061) | Estuarine water microbial communities from San Francisco Bay, California, United States - C33_649D | ecosystem: Environmental > Aquatic > Marine > Unclassified | place: USA: California...
TTTTAATGAATATAAACTTGTGGGTCTTTCTTCCCAAACACTACCAAACTGACGGACAGAACAAATGTATAAATAACCATCTTCATATGAATGAATAAGTCCTTCAATTTTATTTCTTAAAGAAATAAGTTCGTCCATTGTTAGTTTATTAAGATCCATATTATATACTTAAATGTTTTTTTGCGTTTTCTAAAAATCCTTCAATATTTCTTTTTCCAACTGGGTTCGCACTATGAACCAAATATTCCGGTAATGGTTGGTTTTCATCTGCACAATATTCCACAAGAAACTTTGCACAGTCAAGACCAGTTTTTTCTTTTATGTTATCATAATCCAAAGTTCCTTTGGTTGCAACATTTCTAAAATATTCATCCATTGCGGTATCACCTAGGTCGTGATCAAATGATACAAATTTAGGAACTCCGTTAAGTTCAATGTATTCAACAAAATCATCATAGTTTGTCACTATCTCCCAATCATTGGAGAAGTAAATCTGATTATGTTTATCTGGGACCAACCCAATTGCATCTTTTGGAATTCTTACATCATCCAAAAATAATTTATCATTTTTCATACAATCCGTCTTTTTCGTCGTCTTTCATCATTTTAACTATCGCACTTTCTCTTTTGTATTTTCTCAAAAGATTGAAGATTTCTTTAATATCTGTAAAATCAGATGGTGGTGAGTCATTTCTTCCTGGAAGAAACATCACGGTAAATCCGTGATTTGCTTGGAACCTTTCGGTCACTCTAATACCATTGATTTCATTAAGATAAATCCAAGGAAAGTTTCCTGATAGTTTTACATCAATTCCTATTTTTTTAAGTCGTTTAACAAACACATCAAGTTTGTCTGTACTTATTTTTGTACTACTTCTAGTTTCCATTGTATATGTTCCAAATTTAGTTTTTACTTCCATAACATTCAAGTTTCTTATCCGTTACATTCCACAAATCTTTTTTTCCCTCTGTCATATGACAATTGTGTTTCTTTCCGGTTCTTTTTCCGAACTCAACAATCATATCATTATGACGATTACGAATAAAATGGGGACATTCTTTGCAAGGTTTTTTCACCCAACAAAGTTAAGAAATGTTTTTTAATAAAACAAATTATTTTTTGAAATTATAGGAACTTTGAATTGGTCTTTTACCGTACCTTTTTTCCATGATCTTTTGGTGTAGTTCCCAATCTAATATTGATTCATTAGTTTGTTCCTTTTCATCAGGAAGAAGTGCATATATTTTTGATATTTTCTTCATAAGATTTGTAGCAACATAATTAAATCTTTCACATTCATCTTTAAAGAAATCCATTTCTCTATTTTGATATTTTGAAACGTGGTTAATAAACTTTCTTCTAACCTTTTCTTTTTCTTCATTTGGTGGTTTAATTTGGCCAAATATAGAAGAGAAAAGACCTCCTCCTCCAAACATTTGTGCCATTTTTTCTGAGTGACTATAAAAGAAATTATCAAATGTATCAACTTTAGCATTAACTAAGTTTATATAAACAAGTTCCAATACTGATTTTATTTTTTCTTCATCATTCATACTATCGGGATCTCCACCAGCATGACTAATTAACCCATCAACACTATCCATTTCTTCATATAATCTTTCCATTAGATAATCATATGAAAATTCACGTATTCTTTTTAACTCAGTAAAGACTTCGTCATTAACCATAAAATCATAAAAGTCTTGTTTTTTAATTCCTTTTTGCATCATTCTTGATGCGATTTCTGTTGGTCTAACAACGTTTTCAGAATGCTGAATGAAATAACTATATCTCATAAAATCATTAATGACTGGTATTCCAAATCTTAGTCCTCCTGAAGAGTATACATTATAATCGGCGGTTCCACCTATAAGTTCGTGTTCTTGTTTTTGTCTATGAAATCTATGCATAATTTCATGAGACATTACGGATACTGTTTGTTCTTTCTCTCTAGTAAACTCTTTATATAAATCTTCAGGTTCCCAACCTTCAGGTGCAATAAAATTAACTACAAGATTAATTGTACTACTTTTTGCATTAACCTGTAACATCACGCCTTCATCAAAATTAAACTCATTACCAACACCCATAGATGCAATCATTGGATGTTCAAATGGTAAGTCTTCAATTTCTTCAACTTTGATTTCTATATTAATATTATCAAACGTAACGTCAGATATTATAAGTTCTTTGTCTTCTACTTCAAACTTATAGTTTTCTTCGGTATAATCAATAGTCTTTAATTCATCAGATACTATATTGTATAGATCTTCACCTGCTTGTAATATTCCTTCAGGAACACCTACAGCCTCCTGTAAAACTCTAAATTGACTTTCAGTTAAAATGATTTTCATAATAATAAATATGTTGGAGTTGTAAATTACCCTACAACCCCAACTAATCCGTCAAAGTGATGATCTCCGTTCATTTCAAAAGCAACTGGTCTTTTATCCATTATTTTGATTATTTCATCAATACTATATGGATCCATTCCGTTTCCATCAATACCAACGTCCATTTTTTTACCATTACCAAATTTACGGTTTTCAGGTAAGTGTACGTGTCCGTGAAGATGAATAACTCCTTTGTTCATTCCATGCCAACTTTGTAATGGATAATGACATAAAACAAAGTTTCTATCGTTTATGTTTATCTCCATATAATGTTGGACACTTAAAAACCTTTCTTTAACAAAATCTCTATTGTTCTCTATGTGGTGATCATGGTTCCCAAGTATAAGATGAATGTTATGACATACCAGTCTTTCTAAGAAAATACCGATATTATCAAATCCACCAAATGAAACATCACCTAACATAATTAGAGTGTCGTCTTGACCAACATGATGGTTTATTCCATCAATCAAACGTTCATTCATTTGTTCAATAGTTTGAAAGTCACGAGTAGAATCTACCGGAACTTCACCATCTTGTGTTCTCCAATTTGTAGTTCCTCGTACAATATTTTTGTGCCCAAAGTGTGTGTCACTTGTTATGTATACACTTCCTGTTGTTTTTATTTTTCTAAAACTCATAATTTTATTTCAAATCTGTTTTTCATTTGTTCTATTTTATCTTCAGGAACATTATGAACGTTTGTTCCTCCATGTCTATTTTCTACTACAATAGTGAAAACTTTATATCCGTATTTTTTTGCTAGTTCAAAATATGGTTCCATCTCCCACTCTTGAGTGAAGGTGTTTGATACTGCAATTTTTTCAATACTTGATTCCATTGCATGTCCAACAAACTGATGACATTCTTTATGAGCTTCTTTTATTTCTGAAGGTATAAAATTATAATTACCATCATTATCATAAAAATAATGATCAGCCTCAAATACGTTTGATGTCAACTGTTTTGCTAAAGTTGATTTTCCTGAACCTGGTATTCCTCTTACTATGTATAGTATTTTTTCCATATTGCAAATATACAATTAATTTTATAATTTTTCACTATATTTAATAACATCTTCTACTTGAATATTTTTGAACTCACTACCGGACATCATATATTTAACACCATTATTTATAACATTTATAGTTGCTCTAGGATATTCACAATCCACTGATGAAATTTCTTTCACACCATTTTCAATTGTGTCTCTAATTTTTTCTGTAAAATCTAATGTTGTAACTAAGTGGTCTTTTTGTTCCATACTTTCTAATATCTGATAATCAACTTTTTTAACTCCCTTTTTAATAATATCAGAAATTAAAAAAACTTGCATTGTCCCATCCATAACTTCTTTAACTCCATTTTCAATTGCATCATTAACTAGACCCTCAGCATTGCCATCATAATATTCAACTTCTTTAACACCATTTTGAATTGTATCTTCAATAAAAAATAATCTTTCTAATGTTTGGTTGTGATCACAATGGATATTCTTTACCCCATTTTGAATGGTATCTTCAACATTCACGACATTGTCCGCATAATTTATCATGGTGTCTTTCACACCATTTTGAACGGTGTCTTCAATCAGCAGGTCTTGCTTGTGGGATGTTGTGGAGGTGTGTTTCACACCGTTTTGAATGGTGTCTTCAACACATAAACGATAATTGGAGTACGATTTATCGGTCTCTTTAACTCCATTATTAATAACATTATCAACAATAGTATGAGAAAGCCAAGCTTCATCATTTTTAACAACATTAAAAATAAATTTATCTTCATACCATTTTTTGATATATTCGGCACCTTCAGTTAGTTCCATACCAAATAACATCAGTATGTCGTTAAAATGTTTATAATTATACCATAAGGTTTTTTGTTTTGTAAATTCAACAACCCATTTTCTTTCTTCTGTAAAAATTAACCACATGGAACCTTCATGATTATAAATGTCAGCTCCTTTAATTGAATCATCAAACTCTTCAAAGATTAATTTTGCTAAATTTTCATTTATTTCCATACCATAAATTTATAATTTTTGTTTCGATATATCAAACTATTTATAATATTATCATGAAACAACTAATTAGAAAAATATTAAAAGAGGTTGAGGAAAAAAAATTAACAAATCTTCAAAAAACCATGTTGGATCATATTTCAACCTTTGGTATTATGGACACAATAAAAATGGTTGGTGGTTTTGGAAGTTTTGATAAAATACTTCCCAATTACTTTTCTAAAAATAGTCACAAAATAGATTTAATTAATCAAATTGTTAATGATAATGATCCAAATACTGATGGTAATATATATTTTTATGAACTAATTAATACGGACATTTCATTAGGTTCAGTAGCTAGTTATGATAATGGTGACGGACATACTTTTGAAGAATATATGATTTCAGTTGGTGAGGGTTCTGTTCAGATTAATGTTTATGAATATGATGAAGATGGTAATATGTATGATGAATATGCGGATAGTTATTATGTTTCTCTTGGAAAATTGCCAGATAATGAATTAAATAAGGTTTTTGAAGTGTTGGTGGATTATTATTTATGAAAAAACTAATTAGAAAAATATTAAAAGAAGAGTCGTTGAAACAAACTCTCTTGGATCAAATAAAACAAGATGGTTGGCTTAAAACTGCAGAACTTGTTGGTGGTCCTGAAAATCTTATTAATCTAATTGGTGAAGATTCAATCATGGACATGTTAATTTCCTGTTTTAAAGATTTACACATTGAAAACAGGGGTGGTGATTTATATTTAATGGATGGTGGTCTTCCGATATTACAAAAAAAATCATCATTTTGGGGGTTATCTTTAATAGCATATCATGGTTATATTACTAGTAGATTAAATCAATATTTAGATTTTGATATAATAATTGATGTAGCCCGTTTTCAAAAAAATAGAAAATATATTATTAGAAGAGATTTGATTAGAGAATTAGTAAAAAGATTTCCTGAGTTATATGTAAAAGATGTTGATGTTTATTTAGACTCTGGACTATACAATAAAATTGATAGTTTTAGTTTAGATTTTAAAAACTTAAACGAAGGTGTAAGTAGAGACTGGATGGATTCTGAATATGCGGATGAGTATGACACGTATAAAGATTTGTTTATAGATATTATAAAAGATGAGATTAAATCTTATGGTCAAGACGATAATAAAATATTACTTGGTGATTCAAATAGAAACATATTAATCGATTACAGAAAAAAAACCAAAGAGCTATGGTATGATTATTCATTTGGTGATTTCATATCTACGTATATTCCATGGCATATTTATAATAGACACTTTAAATACGCATTATCTGATTTTTTTGAAAAGAATTTTCCTGAATTTGAGGTAAAGTCAGTTAAAGGAGCAAACATACATTACTACTAATATGAAAATAATAATAACAGAAGAGCAATACAAAAGTTTAATAAATGAGAATTTATTTAAGGACACATTAAAAGACCTTAAAATAAACACCGGTATATTATTTACCTTCGGTACAGGAATGGGAGCATTTTTAGGCCCTGTTGAAAGGTTATTGTCTGGGTCAGGGTTTTCATTTAATAATACAGAAATATCTCTTTTAATAATAACCGCAATTGCCAATTTAATCAACGACATAAATAAAGATAAGTTATTAGAAAAGTTAAAAGAATTAAATTTAACGGACGCTCTTGATGGTGTTAAAAATTTAATTAAAAATTCAACAGACATTATAAGAGAAGTAGTTAAAGGTATATTAGGTGTTACATATTCATTAAGTGAAATACTTGGATTTGCATTTTTATTAAATCCAGTAATGAAAGTGATTGGATCAATAATAAATGATAGAAATATCACAACAGACAATTTACAAGTTCTTTTAAGTGGTGTTGTTGTTGGTGGTATTGTATTTTTTATTAGAAACTTATTAAAAAAATCAAAAGATAAATTAGATGAAAGTTTTGTAAAACTACATGAAGATATTGAACCGTCATCCAAAACAATTAAAAACATATGTGACGCAAAGAAGTTTTGTAAAGCTCAAGGAAAAATAACATTTGGTCAATTAAAGGAATTGGTTGAAAACGCTAAAACAGATAGATTATACTTCCATGTTGGTGAGGGTGGATATAAGGCTGGTCTTAGATTGTTGCCTTGGTTTTTTCCTCAGTTAGCAATCGCGGGGTTCACTGGTTCATTAATTAGAGCGTTTAATAAAATTTTTAGACCAACATTAGAAGAAACTACCGGTTATAAAACATGGTGGGGTAAAACGATTATGAAGATATTTAATCTTGTTGAGGGTGATTTGGGTATTAGTGATCCTCTATCAAGAATATTTTTTATATCAGATGGTTTAATGACAATGTTAGATGATAAATTAAAAGTTAAATTTGCAAGATATATTGCAGAAATTGCATCTGAAAAACCTGACGGTGAAGAGGTTCCTGAATTTTTTGTTGAAAATGAATTAAGACATTGGTTAAATGAAAAGTTTTTATTAGATCCTCCTTTATCCCCTAAAAACACAACACCAAAAGAAAGAGAAACTTTAGATGAGAGTTATATTAGATTAAGTGAAGATAATACTGATAATTTACTTGGTTACTTGTATGAGATGGGTTTTGATAATGATGACGCATTATATCAACTAAACGACATTACAGACTTCTATGATAATTTACCTGAAAACTTAACTCTTTATAGAGTTGTATTTGCCGGTAGTAAAGATGAAATAGATACACAATATCCCGGTTCACATTATGCGATAAACAAAAAAGATCTAATAGATAGTCACTATACTTCTTTAAGAGATTCAAATTATGGAGATAATTGTTATGTGATAAAAGTTAAAGCACAAAAACAATTAATAGATAGTTACGAATCAATAAAGAATAATATTCTATATCCAAACGAACAAGAGATTACATTAAAAAATAAAGGTTTCGGTGTTGACGTTATAGAAATAACGCAGGTAGATTAACCTGCGTTATCAACAAATTCTAACTCATTTGTTTTTGGGTCCCAATCAACGGTTATTGGTTTGTTTCGGAACTCATATCGACCATTTAGATTTGCTGCATTTATAAAATGAGTTGTACCATCAAACACATATCCGAACCCTTCATGAATATGTCCACAAACATGGATTTTAGGTTTTACTTCTTGTATTTTTAATAACAAATCTTCACACCCAACATTTACTCCGTCATAAGGAACGTAATCCAACTTACCAAATGCTGGTCCGTGAGTTACAAGTATATCGACATCTTTTGGTATAAGGTTCCACTTTTCCATTATCTTTTCTCCACGAGGAAGATTAAATGCCCAATTATGAAATTCTGGTTGCCATGGACTGCCCCATATTTTAACCATGTTATCTATATCTTCACCAACACCCATCCAATCATCTTGTAAATAATCTATGGTTTTGTATCCGGTTAATAAACCTTTTAGTTTTTCGTGGTCGTCTTGAAACCCAAAATCGTGATTACCACATATGAAAGCTTTAGAGTCGTAATTATCTATTTTATCGTACCACTTGAAAAAGTTTTCAAGTTCTGTTGTATAACCACGACTAGACAAATCACCAGCATGTAATAACAAATCCCCACCAGGTAAAAAACCATTTAGTTTTTCATGTTTAGTGTGAGTGTCAGATATAAATGTTATTCTCATTTTCATAATACAAAGATAATAAATTATTTCAAATTAGCATCAATTAATGTTTGAATTCTTTTTCTTCCTTTTTCACCTATTGGAATTGGGTTTCCTTCTTCGTCAATGTGTACAAACTTAATTTGTGTTTTTAAAACCAAAACTTGTTTACCGGTATAAACATTATGTGCCCTCGCTTCCATATATAAAGTTACTGAAGTATTTCCAACTTCAGATGGATAACCATATATCTTCAACAATTGACTCTCTCTTGCTGGTTTTTCAAAATTACATTTATCAATTGAAACTGTAACCATTCTTGGTGTATCACAAAGTTGCATCGCATATCCTGCAGCTGAAGCATCTATCCACGCGAGTAATTTCCCCCCAAAAAGGTTACCATGAAATCCTAAGTCTGATTTTTTAATTGGGTGTGTGTTTAATAATTCCATTAGTATTTATCAATTTGTTTTTTAATTTTATCTAATAATTCTTCAGATATATTTTCAGTTTTAGTTATTTCTTCTAACAACTCTTTTATTTCTTTTTTGGATCTTTCTTTTGATTTTTGTCTACTTTTTAATTCAACTTGATATAAGTGAAAAGATAATTCATCAACATTTTTAAGTTTCTGTAAATATTTTTCGATTCTTTGGTCTAATTTCCTGCTACGAGATAAATCTGAAATTGTTGGTAGTGCCTTGAATAGTTCGTCTAATCTACCTCTTAAATATTGTATTTCTCCGTATTTTAATATTTCTTTATCTGTCATGATTTTTTTATATAAAGAAATGTATAAAATTTAATCAGAAATATCAATTAATTAAATCACTAGTTTTCATAAAATTCTTTGTCGAAAAGCCAAATATCTTCTTCGGGGATTAACGTTAATTTAGAAATAAATTCATTACTTTAACTATCAAAAAATTCAACCCAATAACCATAACCTGAGTCTGTTTGTTTTAATTTTGGTTGTTGATTTAAACCAACAACTTTTCCCTTTGTTCCAATTGGTATATTTTCTCCGTCCATATGCACCAAAATAATTCTATCACCTATTTCTAATTTAGGGTTCGGTTCGTTTAGGTTCCTTTCTTTCATATAATTATAAATATATGTATAAGTTTTTAAAATATCTACTTATTGAAATAATGAATAAATATGGTTCATTCATGTGGTTTGGAACTCATGTTTCAATGACACAGACTGATTGGCATTGGGTTATTGAAACTTTTTTTTGTTTATTAGTTAACTTTCTAATGATTTTTTCCGTATATTTGCAATACAAAGAAAAAGAAAATGAAAAATTACCAAAAACTGATAATACCTGAAGATTCCGCATGGGATAGAAGTATAATATGGAAAAGACTTCATTGGATAATTCGTAATTTTTTAATAGGTTGTAAAAACATTATAAAATGGTCGTCAACTTTATTTAAAGATAGAGATTGGGACCAATATCATATCTACACAATACTTCAAAAAAAAATAGAATTTCAAAGAAAAGAAATTGTCTATGCCAATCGTAGTACAAGAGTTTGGCAAGACAATCGCGACATGACAATAATTTTAAATTTACTTGAAAGAGTAAAAGATGGTTACTATGAAAGTGAACATACCGATTATTATGAAATCAAAGTTGAGACTGTACCGGTTGATGGGACAAGTTTAAAAGAAATGAAATTTAATGTTTTATCTGAAAGATATGATGAATATTTAAACAAGTACAAATCATCAGTTAGAAAAGTCTTAAAAAACGAAGGTGAATTAGATAAAGAAACTCTTTGTGTGTTAGTTGCAAGACACAACCAAGAGAAGGCGAGAAAGTTATTATTTAATATGTTAAACGATAAAATAGAAGGATGGTGGGATTAAAAGTATATAAAGTAAAAGATAAAGAAACGTATAATCATTTAAATACCGTTTTATCGGGGTGGTGTTTTTTTAAAAATGAGGGTGAAAACTTTTTTATTAAAGCTCCGTTAAATAAAACTATTGAAAGTTTAATTAAGATGGGTATGATAAGTGAAGTTATCGAATAATGGTTAAATGTCCGTGATCTAAAATTTTACTGTCGTTGTTAAACACATTGAATTTTAATAACCAAATATAAACACCATCAGGGCATTTTTTTCCGTTATATGTTCCGTCCCATTTTCCGTTAGGATCATGTGATTCCCATACAACATTTCCCCATCTATTAAAAACTGTAAATTCAAATCCATTAATATCGTAACCTTCTGTCATTACAGGACCAAATAATTGATTTGACTCATTACCATCAGGAGTAAAACAATTAGGAACCCAATAAATAATTCCAGGACAATCAGTTACATTTACTTGTATACTTTCTTCCACATAACAAGGGCCGTTTTCTCTTCTTACTACAATATTATATGTACCTGAATTACTAAAAGTATAAGTCAACTCCTCAGTTACGTATGGTGTGTTGTTAACGTACCATGTATTACTACCAACACTTGTTGATGTTGAAAAATAAGTAACTGTTTTAGATTCTCCGGCACAAAGTTCTATTGACTGTTGTGCCGAAGATTCTAAGGACAAAAATAAAAATAATATGAAAAGAAATATTCTCATTTAGTTATGTTGTATTGGTGATAATGTTGGTGTTCCATATACTGGTACGGTAACAGAAGTTGAGAACGTACATCCTGCGGATCCAACAGTGTAAGTCACAGTTGATATCGCGTTTGTTCCGTTTGTTACGTTATCAGGACAAAATTGGTTTCCTGAAACTCCTAAACCTGACCAAGTACCACCCGCAGGTGTTCCTACTAAAGTAACACAAGGGTCTGATTCACAAAATGGCCCTAACGCTGTGATTGTAGGTATTACTTGATAAATTAATACGTTTAAGTTTACAGGTGCTGCCGGACAGTTTGCGGGAGCAGGTGACGAATATGTAACAGAAACACCATTAGTTATTAAACCCGGTGCAGCTGCGGACCAATCAACAGAAATTGTGTTGGTTCCTTGACCTGCGGTAATAACACCAGGAGATGTTACAGTCCAAGTATATGTGCCTGACCCAACAGACGCTACTGTGTATGTAGAAGGAGCGGTTGATTGATAGCAAACAGTATCAGGGTTTGTTGTTGTTAATTGTGATAATGAAATCCCCGAAATCATCATCATTAAAATAAATAATAATTTTCTCATAATAATTTAATTATGGTTTATAGGTCCCACTACTATTTGAGGGGGATTTGTTAATGTTACTGTAGCGGTAGATACACAACCTGAGGCGTCCGTTACTGTAACTGTATAAGTACCTGCAGGTAAATTAGTTGCCGTCTGTGTTGTTTGAATAGGTGACGTATTCCAAGAATATTGGTAAGGCGAAACACCGCTTTGGTTCGCAGTTGCTGTGCCATTAGAATACCCAAAACAAGTTGGGTTAACTGATGTTGCGGTTGTAGTACAACAATTAAGTAATGCTGAGAATTGATAAACGGGGTCATCTAAACAAGCGGGAGATGTCCAACTACCCGTTTCACCATCAGAGGTCGTGTTAATTGACATACTAAGATTAGTTCCTGAAGAACAATTTGCCTTAGTTGTAATCCTCCAACACCAAGTCCAAGTACCTGTGCCGTTAACAGGAGAATACCCATAGTTATTTGTAAAAATACCATCAGGACCTGTTGGTCCCACAGGATCAACATCAACCCACCATCCTTGACCTAAAGGACCATTCGCCCAATACCAACCGTAACCTCCTGAAGGTGCGGGTGGAGTACCATTTGATTGTAAAGTGGTTAAATTCCATCCATTACCAAATGTTGGTATAATACCGTGTAACCAATTTGCATTTACTTGATTATAGTTTGTAATGGTATAACAAAAAGTCACTTGTGTTCCTGGTAAATACGCTCCATTTGTTGGTGGCGGCGTTACTGTTAAATATGATGAGGTGTTACAGTCTGCACAATCATTTGAAGCATTTATAGACATATTAAAGTTACCTGTGGCGGTAGAATTCATACCACTAATTTGTATATAATATGTTTGTCCTATTGCTAGTGGTTCAAAAGTTGCCGAATTCGCACCTGCCGCAGTTCCATTATTATCACACCCTGTGCCTGATAAATTATTACAGTTAGTTCCATTCCATAGTGAGATAGCGGGATTTGGTAATGCAGGAGATCCTCCTGTTATATTAATAGTTACTCTTGTTCCTGTTGCAACAAATCTGTACCACACGTCAATAGCAGGTGCCGGTTGATTTCCTCCTGTAGCGCACCCCAAAAGATATGTATAAGGTGTTGGTGCAGTTGCCCCGATATTTGTCCCTGAAACGTTTACTGTACCACCAATACCGTTAGGACAAGCTAAAGGGTTAGGTAATGTTATAAGTGTGGCATTCGAACAATTGTCGTTTGTTGGTTGGGCTATTGTAAAAAAACTTACAATAAAAAAAATTACAAAAATTAAATACTTCATATTCATATATAAATACGTAAAAATTAAAATAAAGTGGTTTAAAAAATAATGATTTGAACATTTATATAATTAAAATTAACATAATCAAATAAACTATTTTTTTTATTAAGATATGTTCGAATAGTTAATTGGTTTTTAATAAGTTTAACTCAATTAATTATCCTTATTTCACTTTCTGTTTCAATTACTACTCTGGCACCGCAAGAAAGTAATGGTTTTTTATCTCCACTTCCACAATACTTTATTATACTTGGTCCAAGAATTTCAACCTCATTACAATATGTGTTTGTCTTACCTTCCTTAATTGTTATGACAGGAAGATCAGTGTCCTTTGTTTTATTGGACCTAATGTGATGTTGATTTACGTGAATACGTTTTATACCCATCCTCTATTTGATTGTGACATTGCTTTAATTCTTTCTTGTTCTAACCAAGCAAGGTATTTAAATAATCTTTTCATAACTTTAATTACTTTTTACAATTTTATCTTTTTTTGTTAAAACTATTTTACTTCATATTTCAAACCCCAATTTTCACTAACCTCTTTAAACTTTTCTTCAATCAATTCTTTTTTGATTCCTTCTAAAGATGAGAAATCATTTCCAAACTGTAAACCGTGTTCTTTGTTTGCATCACTTATTTTTTGTTTAAGTGTTGATAGTTCGTTTGAAGTATAAAATTCTGTTCCGTGATCAATAACTTTTAGTTCCACAAGAATTTTATCAGTTGATGTTTTAATTTGGTGTATCATTTTTTATTCTTTTTTTTGTTATATCAATATACCCTTCCAATAACATAATTTTTCTTCTAATTCCAACTGTTTCCATATCTGCCAACATTCTTAAATAATCATTAAGTTCTTCCAATTGTGTTTGTGGTTCAACTTCCTTTTGTATTTCCAAATCAAGATCCGGAAATGTGTTTTTAATTGCGTTTAATTTATGTATACTCATATTAATTATTCATTATATAAACTATTGTGGCACCTAAAGCATATCCTATTGCCGATGCAATTGCCATTTTTATTCTATCTGTCCAGTTTTTTGATTCAACCATATATCCAACAAAAGGAAGTCCCAAGAATGGACCCATTGATGCCCAAAATATCATAGATGCACTTCTCTCAGCAACGGTAGCAATATACATTGTTGATGCAGTTTCCAGAATAAAAGCAGCAAGACCTATTATAAGATATTTTTTCATTAGTTTGATAAAGGCATTTTTATTGCTGGGTGTGATTGGTAATTTTCTAAAGTAATATCATCCAATGTGTATTCAGAAATATCATTAACAACCCTATCAGATATTTTTACCGTTGGTAGTGGATATGATTCTCTATTTAATTGTTCTTTAATGGGTTCAATATGGTTTAGATATAAATGAACATCACCTAAATTACCAATAACTTCATCTGGAACCATATTAACTTGTTTGGCAATCATCATTAATAGTAGAGAATAACTCGCCACGTTAAAACTTAACCCCAATCCCGTGTCAACGGAACGTTGATTCCACATTAAAGAGATTGCTCTGGTTGGGGTTGCTATCTTATCAAAGGAAGGGTATTTTTCTCTAATTGGTCCTCCTGCTAATTTATCTCTTTCTTCCCAACTCAACTCTCTTGTATACACTTGAAATCCATAATGACAAGGAGGCAAAGTCATTTGATCCAATTCACCCGGATTCCAAGCTGAAACCATTAATCGTCTTGAGTCTGGGTTTGTTTTAAGGTCGTTGATTAGGTTTGCGATTTGGTCGAATTGGTGAGAAATATCTATGTGGTTAATGTCTAAATCAATTTCCTCACCTTCTTTTAAGTTAATAAATCCTTTATCTAAACAATCCCATTTTCTCCATTGCTTACCATAAATTGGTCCTAATTCACCCCACTTCTTAGCAAACTCTGCATCTGTTTTGATTTTGTCGATGAATTCTTCTTGTGTATATGCTCTATTAGAAGAACCATTCATTCCATTTATAACAACATCCTCTTTTACATTGTCTTTATTAGAAAACCTATCTCTATTTTTTAAGTAATTAGAAAAACAATCACCATCCCAAATATGACAATCATTATCAACAAGGTATTTGATGTTTGTATCACCCCTTAAAAACCATAATAGTTCGGTTACAATTCCTTTCCAATACATTTTTTTGGTTGTAAGTAATGGAAACCCATCTTTCATTTTATGTCTTATCTGACGACCAAAAACACTAATTGTTCCAGTACCAGTCCTGTCCATTTTTGTCACACCATTATCCAATATATCTTGGAGTAAATTTTGATAATCTAAATCTAATTTATTCATAACTATTTTAATTTAATCCAAACATTAACCAACCTATTGCAATTCCTGCAAATATACCAATTATAGTCCCTATAATGTACCATTTTTCGTTAAAATCTTTCATATTATTTAAACATTTTTTGAAACTTTGGGTTAATATCCCATTCATTTATGAACTCTTCTAAAGTCATTAATCTAACTTCATTTTGATTTGGGTCATCAACAAAAAAATCATAATCCGGTTCTTCAAGTTTATTTGCATAAAATAAGTAATTGTCATAATAAATTACTAAATTTTCCACTAACTCTGAATTATCAGGTATTTCAACCTTAACAGGTTCAGGAAAAAACATATTTGCTCCTATCCCTAAATTAACTTCTATTGTTTTCATTTCCATATTTTTTTCTTAAATAATCAGCCCATTCGGCTTGTTTTCTACCATTGATGAAGAACCAACCCCAGTTCAGTTCAAACCATCTGTTTAACTTTTTTAACATATTAATCTTTATTTAAATTATATGTATCGGGATCCAATGCGTCTGAAATCATCATCATTGCAAGTGATGGAATACCAACTATTAGTGCGGGTATTGCAAGAATTATTGAAATAACTCTTGTTGTGATATAAAGTATCTTTAACATATTTTTTCAAATCTATTTATTGGATATGTAGTTCCTGCCGTTTGGGGATTAATCATTTCAATCCACTCTGTTAATGGCCTTGCATATATACTACCAAATGATAATGATTTATAAATAACCAATGCCTCATTATTATCTGTATGATTTGCCAAACAAATCACTTCATATTTACCACCTTTATAGTGTTGGTATTTTTCTCCTGGTAGTGGGTAATGGATGTATTCTGTCATATTATTTATTTTTAAAGTATTCATCGTAAAGGTATTGGACAATCCAAGAAACGAATAGTAAACCAACTATCACCCAAGCAACAAATAAAAATTTAATTAGTAACATATTAAAACAATAAACCAATTAATAAACCGATACTAAAACCAAAAAGAAACACACTCACACCGGCAAATATGAATATTTTTTTAATTAATTTCATATCAATTAATGGTTTAGATGTTACATCTCCAAAACCTTTCATCATGTTTTCAAGGTTTTTAAACATATTCGGATCAAACATATTTTTATTCATTTTTTAATTTTTTATTAAAGTGTTATTTTCTACTAGTTTTCTTTTTTGTAAATCTATTTTGTATTTTAAATCAACAATATATGGTGTTGCCAACATTTTATCGTAATCTTCTTTTACTAATTGTATTTCAAAGTTATTAATTAATCTTTCACAACTAGAAACCTGATCCCAAGTATTGCAAGATTTTATAACATTTTCAATCCACTTTTTTATCTGATACTTTTCTTTCATTTTTAATCTAATAAAAAAATACAATCCTCAAATTCATAATTTTGTTCACTTCTTTCTGATACAACAAAAAACTTATATTTCATACCAATCACTTTGGATTTACTCGCATTAAATGGTTCACCTTCTTTTGGGAATTCGAAATCAAATGGTACATCCCATTCAACGCTGTTGTGTGATCTAATCGCCTTTACTTTATCTGTCCAAGTTGAAATCCCGTATTGTCCTTTGTACCTAAAATTTTTACCAACTAATTGTTTCATATCAAATGTCGGTATAACTATTTCTTCTTCGGGTAACAACGGATTTCTTTCTCCTGTTAGTTCTTCGTAGTACGGATTCAATTCTCCTGTTTGTGGATCGTGTGTTGGTATTTTAGTCATTGTATAATACGTAAAGTCTTTGTGCAACTAGTTTCAAATCATTTTCTAATTTAGATATTTTTCTTTTATCTTCTTCAGTTAGTTCAAACTTTTCGGCTTTAATGTCTGCAATTTCATTTACAATTCTTCTGTGTTGTTCCATTAATGCACCCTGAAGTAATCTTTTATCTTTTTCCATAATTTTTTATTTTATTTTTTTATTAATTCAAATATAGAATAAATCCCGCAAAAAACCATAGCAAGACCACCGAGACCAAACATTAAAAACATTCTAAAAATTTTATATATTATCATTTTTTTACAATTGCCTTTGTTAATGTGTTAATCAATGCCTGGACTTCACCAAATTCATGAAACCTTACAAGTGGGTCCGTGTTGAAGAATTCTAAATACCAATTGCCGTCTTTAATTTCTTCGTTAGTTGGTGTTATTAACGTTATACCATCTACGATGTCTAAAACATAGTAATAAGACTCATCTTCTTCGTGTTCTTTAATTTCTTCACTTTTAAACCCTAAAAGTATTAATTCTCTTTCTGTCATTTTATAAGTTTTACTTTGGTTACTTTTCCTTTTTTATCTGTTCTATATTTAACTCTAAAACTATCTTCAATTGTGTATTCGCCTTCTTCCATGTTTAAACAGTACCATTCACAAGTATCATGATGGTATAAATGAACATGGACTTTTTCAAGTTGCATACAACGTTCATACTCTATATCCTTATACTTCCAATTTGAACAACTTGTTAATAAACCTATTACTGCAAATATAAAAACTTTATTTAACATAATCAATCAAGATGTTTAATTATAAATGGTGGATAAATTCTAACTTCACTTCCGTCACTATTAAAGTAATATGCAGTGTCACCGTCAAAACTAATTGTGTCAGTATACCAAATAGCATCATGCATTGAGGTTGGTCCGTTAGATGGGACGTAAACTTTTCCTCTGATCTCATACTTGTAGTCCTTACCCACACAAGATGTTAATAATAAAATAAATAATAACTTTTTCATATATTTCTTGATGTTAATTCGTCTATAATTTCTTGGATTTTTATTTCAGATTTTTTTGATTTTTTATTATGGAATAAGTATAAACCCATAAATAAAGTCCAAAAAACCGCAAATACTGTTATTGATATCAACCCAAAAACTAATAGTGTTGATTCAATTAAACTTAAAACACATAAAATCATTTGTGCATAAAAATTTATGTCCATTTTTTTTATTTCATTGTGAGCTAAATCAATTAGTTCACCATCTTTTAATTCTTTCATATCATTTTATTTAATTATTTTTACAAGTTTTTTTGAAACGACTCCTTTTGTATTTTTGTCAATTTCGTAAGTTACTTTTTCTCCACCTAAAAAAAGTTTGTCTGTCTCTAAAATTGCATCAATTATTTTATTATCAATTAATATTTTGACTTTTTTGGAGTTCATCTTTTAATATTTCATTTGTGAATATATTATTTGAAGTGCTGTGTTTTCCTAAATTGTAGGTGCTATAGGTACCATTCAAGTTATCTATTCTTAACATTAAGAAATCTAATTCAGATACATAAATTTTTTCAATCTCACCAAAACCTTTTGGTGTTTCAATTATTGGGAGATTCTTTAGAGATTTTATCATATATTGCTTGTAATGTATTTGAAATTTGTGATTTAATTTGTTCTTCGTAATTTACCCTTTCAGTCTCTACCTTAGTATCATAAAGTTTTACCAATTTTTCAATATCTCTCTCACCTAATGTTGAGACATAATGGTAAACATGGTTAGTTATTTCAACTTTACTATCTTCAATAATAACAAAAATATCTAAAGTTTTATTAACTATATACCTTTTCCCTGATAATGGTGCGATTGTGAACTTTGAGTCGGGATGGTTAATCATTTTTCTTACAATAGCGGTTGTGATATTTTCATAACCGGTTGTGTCTTTTGGTGCCTTGAACCAGCTTGTCCCTCTTTCCCAAATGTGAAGTTTTACCTTTAAACGTTTGTACTGGCGTCTAATCCATTTTTTTATTTTTGTCATATCAATAATTTACTATGACAAATATAATAACTTTTTTTTGATTAACAATTAAATTATTTAAATTTTTTAACCCTTTCTTTTTTTCTCGCCTCGTTTGCGTACTTTAACCAAATATCTTTTATGATTGGCCACTCTTTTTCGGGGTTTTTGAATTTTTTATTATTTTCTTTAAACCATTCTTCCATAGCATCATCTAAAGATGTTTTTTTAGTTATAGATCTTTTAATCAATCCTCTAACATATGCAGGTATTTCAACATTAGATTTTAAATATTTAAAATTATGATCGGGGTCATCTTTATCGATGTCTTCATCATTTTTTGTTTCCATGTCCTCAAAATTTTGTTGTTCTATATGTTCTAATTCGTGTTCAACAGTTTCTTTTATTTCCGCCACCAAATCATTCATACTTTCAGGAAACTCATTAGGGTTATAAGTTATTTCTATTTCCATTTCTTGTATGTCCGCTTCCGCGTCAATTGAAAACGGGTCATCCATTTTCGTATCTTTAATAAACTTACACTTTAGATCAAATGACGCATAATCTTCACCTCTTTCAAAATATATTCCTTCAATTTTAAAATTTTCTTTTTTCTTAAACTTATCAATTATTAGTCTAGATATTTGTAATGATAGTTCGTCAGTTTTTCTTTCTGTAACTAATCTTTTTTTTATTCTTGATATTAAATTTTCTATTAACTGTTGTCTCATTGTGAAAGGTGTGTCATTAATACGCCACCTAATGATGTGGCATGTACTTGTAAATGATTAATTGATTCAATATCTAATTTAGTTTTCTTTTTTGTAAAGTCCAACCCTAAAGTGCCTATAAATTTTTCATCAATTGTTTTAATTGCAAATAAATAACCAGATTTACATCCGGTATCTTCAGCCACGTATTTTAATCCAAATGTCGCAATTGTTTCATCTTTATAGTCAGGAATTTGTATCACATCATTATTTAATAATTCATTTATTGATTTTGAAAACAAATTTACAGGAATGTTATGAAAGTTAGTTTGTACTGATGATACTCCAGAATTAACCGTTTCATACATTATTGAAAACTTTGCCATTGATTTACCTGTTGGGTAGAAATTACCTCCGTTGTGGAATTGTGTTACCCAAACTCTATCTGCATTAAATTCTTCTCTGATGTGTTCTATTTTATTATTTACAAGTTCAGATACTCGTAAAGTGTCTTTTACCATGTCTGGTTTTTCTTTCTTCTCTAATTTGTTCTTAATGTAAAGAACTAAAATTGGCCCAATAACCCCGGTTATAAAAGCAACAATAATTCCAACCCACTCTCCCATATCTATTTTTTTAAAACTATCACATTATAATCAACATCATCAAATACGTCTCTAATTTCGGTAGTTCTGTGACCATCTTGAAAAACCACCGCGATTTGAGAAAGATCCACATCATCACTTTCTAAATCTTCTAAAAAATTTAATAAATCTTCGGCAGTTAAAAAATCTCTATTTTTGAATGGATTTTTACCATATTCGTCTTTGTCGTCAAAATTAAAGTCCATAATATTTTTTATAATAAATATATCATTAAATAAAAACCCCACCTTTTGAGTGGGGCTAAATTAAATTTTATCAGTAAAAATTATTTGTTTTTATCAATAACTGACCAAATAGTACCAGTAAGTGTCATAACACCACCGATGATTTCAGTAACTGTGGCCTCATCAACTAGACCTTTCATTACAACGATACCACCAACAAACGTTAAAGTGTGTCTAACAATACCTAATACTTGTTCTTTAGTTAATTTCATAATAAAAATTTTAAAGGTTTATTTATATATAAATATCACTTCAA
>Ga0222713_10002319_pt1 | contig 20454 bp, 25 predicted proteins | sample C33_649DmetaG_FD_165061 | JGI IMG/M metagenome (GOLD analysis project Ga0222713, IMG submission 165061) | Estuarine water microbial communities from San Francisco Bay, California, United States - C33_649D | ecosystem: Environmental > Aquatic > Marine > Unclassified | place: USA: California...
GTCGCGCTTCTATCGGAACTAATCTTACAGTTGGCGGTAATACCACATCAAACAAGTTTGTGGTAACATCATCTATCACTGGATCGTCAGCGAACGCAACCTTCAATAAAGCTACTGTTACTTCATCTCTTACTGTATCTGGCAACACAAATATCGGTGGTGCAGGTAAAGTAGCGAACGCTCAAGGTTGGTTTGGTGTTTTTGGTCGCCAGTCGATTTCAACAAATCTGTTCGTTGGTGGTAATACTTCAACGTCAAAAGCTACAGTTACGAACCTTCTGACTGTTTCTGGTAACACGGTTCTTGGTGGCGCAGGTAAGACTACTAACGCAACTGGTTGGTTAGGTGTTGATGGTCGCGCTACTGTTTCAACAAATCTGTTCGTTGGTGGTAACACAACGCTCAATGGAACGACTGTAGATAAGTCTAACGCTCTGTCACAGACTTTGACAGACGGCGCAACAATCAACTGGGACGTTGCTCTTGGTCGTGTAGCCACAGTAACTCTCGGCGGTAATCGTGCTATGGCTAAACCAACTAACTTGAAGGTTGGCACATATATCCTTCGCGTTTATCAAGACGGAAGCGGTTCGCGCACGCTCACATGGAACGCTGCGTTCAAGTGGACTGCACAAACTGCTCCAGTTCTAACTACAACTGGAAACGCCATGGATGTTATTACATTCTTCTCTGACGGCAATCTTCTGTATGGATCATATCTCCCAGACATGAGATAAGGGATAAGATGTTTTTAGCATTTCTGCCAAGACCAACCAAAGTTATTCGTATTACGAGTGCTGTATCAAACAGCTATAATTTACGCACGTCTTCTGGTAGTCCAACATATCCGCTGAATCTTCTTACGTTTATCAATGCTTCTGTCACATCAGATAAAGCAAACACAACCGCATTTGACGTAGGTTCTGGATGGGCTCCAGGAACGTTCATCTACATCAAAAATGCAAATACAATCACAGGTCGTCAGGGAATAACAGGAACTACAGGAACCACAGGTTCAACTGGATCTACAGGCTCAACTGGAACAACTGGAACATCAGGCGCTGGTGGTGCTGGTGGTAATGGTTCAGCAGGCGGTGCAGGAGGTAATGGTTCTGGTGGTTCAGCAGGTGGCACAGGCGGAACTGGTGGCACAGGCGGAACTGGTGGAACTGGAGGCACGGGTGGAAACGGTGGAACAGGCGGAACTGCTCTTACTGTTCAAAACGTCACTGGTCTAGTTACAGTTATCGACAACACATCTGGTTCTATTATTGGTGGTGCTGGAGGAACTGGAGGCGCAGGCGGAACTGGTGGAACTGGTGGAACTGGTGGTCCAGGCGGAAGTGGTGGAACTGGCGGAGGCGGCGGAGGCGGCGGTGGAGGATACAACGCCGCTGGTAAAGGAATCGGAAACCTGCCTGGCGGCGGAGGTGGCGGCGGTGCTGGATCTACTGGTGGCGGTGGAGGAGCAGCGGGTGGCGCAGGCGCAGCTGCTGGATCTGCTGGTGGCACAACAACCGGCGGCGGTGGTGGTGCAGGTAATGGTGCTGCAGGCGCAGGTGGTGCTGGAGGAAACTTAGGATCTGCTGGTAGTGCAGGAGGAACATCTACAGCTTCTGGTGGTTCTGGTGGTGGTGCTGGTGCTACAGGATCAACTGGATTCCAAGGTCCTGGTGGAACAGGTGGATCAGGTGGAACTCCTGGATCTGGTGGATCAGGTGGAGTTGCTGTAAGCGGCAATAACTATGTTACGCGCTGGGTGTAAGTATAAATGGGAACAATTAGAAATGGATCAACTGGATCAACTGGCGCAACAGGCAATTTAGGATTGCCTGGAACTGGACGTGCTGCAAATCAACCAACGACAGTAGAATTCTTAGCAGTTGCTGGCGGAGGTTATGGTGGCGGTGGTGGCGGTGGTGCAGGTAAAGTTACAAATGGTAGTTTTACACAATCAACTGGAACAACATATACCATAACAATCGGCGCTGGTGGAACGAGCGGAAGTCAAACTGGTGGCACAACATCTATTTCTAGTGCTGTTGTGTCGAACGTTGGTGGTAGTCCTGGTGGAGGCACAAATGGCGGTTCATCGGGTAATGGATATTCTGGCGGTAGCGGACAGTGGTCAGAAAATCTATCTGGACCAGACGGTTCTGGATATAATCCAGGTGAAGGATTCCCATTCCAAGCATACGGCGGTGGTGGTGGAGCAGCTGGCGCTGGTGACAATGGTTCTTCTGTTAATGGTTCTGGTTCGCATGGTGGTGGTGGCGCTGGTATAACTTCTTCTATTAGTGGAGCTTCTGTAACATATGGTGTAGGTGGTCATGGTGATGGTTCTTCTACATCTCAAGCACCAAACACAGGTAACGGCGGTAATACAGGGCAGAATGGATGTTCTGGTGTTGTGATTCTTCGTTATTCAAGCTCATACGACGCAGCATCCTCAACGACTGGAACTCCAACATATTCTGTGTCTGGTGGATATCGAATTTATAAATTCACTGGATCTGGATCTATTGCATTCTAAAGGTAGAATACTATGGGAACGATTCAAAACGGAGCAACTGGATCAGCTGGCGCTTATGGTGCACAAGGTTCTCTTGGTTCTGGATCTTTAGTTAGACTTATAGACTGGCTTGTTGTTGCTGGTGGTGGTAGCGGCGGAACGTCAGAAAGCGATGCAGAAAAAGGCGGCGGTGGTGGTGGAGCTGGTGGATATAGAACTGGAGGAAGTTATGTTGCGACTGCTGGAGTCGCGCTCACAGTAACAATTGGAGCTGGTGGAACTGGTCCAGCTACAGGTTCTGGCGCACAGCACGGAAATAATGGTAGCAGTTCTGTATTTGATACATTTACTTCTACTGGCGGCGGTGGCGGTGGTGCTGGTTATGCTGGACAAGGTAGTGCCTCGCTTCGTAACGGTAATGGTGGTGGCTCTGGCGGAGGAGCTGGAGGCGGTAATGCTTTTGCTGGTGGAGGAACATCTGGTCAAGGCAATAATGGCGGTCCAGCAACAACAGATCCTTCTGGTGGGGGTGGAGGTGGTGGAGCAGGCGGTAATGGTGGCGCTGCTTCAAACTTTAATGGTGCTCAGGGAGGAGCAGGAACTTCATCGTCTATAAGTGGTTCTTCTGTAACATATGCTGGCGGCGGAGGTGGAGGAGCTTATTATGATGGAAGCGGATCTCCTGGTTCTGGTGGATCTGGTGGAGGAGGAGCAGGCGGTGAAAGCGCAGCATTTGGTAATGGTCCAGGCGTAGCAGGAACAGTCAACACTGGTGGCGGCGGTGGTGGAGGAACGAAAGGCGGCGGCGGAGGTAATGGTGGATCTGGTATCGTAATTCTACGCCACTTAGATACTTACGCGGCAGCCGTTTCTACCACAGGTTCACCTACAATTACAGTAAGCGGCGGATACAGAATATATAAGTTTACTGGTTCTGGTTCAATCACATTCTAAGAGGATAATATGGCACATTTTGCGAAGCTAGATGATAGCAATATCGTAACTCAAGTTATCGTTGTGCATAACAACGAACTACTAGATAACGGTGTTGAAAGTGAACAGAAAGGTATTGATTTCTGCGCCAATCTATTAGGCGGTCGTTGGATTCAAACTAGCTACAACGGATCTATTAGAAAAAACTATGCTGGTGTTGGGTATACATATGATCAGAGCAGAGATGCTTTTATTCCTCCAAAGCCAGCAGATGGATGGGTTTTGAACGAAACAACATGTCAGTGGTATCTACCAACGTAAGGTGAACTATGAACATTCATTATAAAATTGTTGAAGTATGGCCAAGTGATCATTTGATTGTAGCTAGATACTGGACAGACGTTATCTCAGAGCAGTATCTAGATTCAAACCAGGGAACGAAAGACGACGGAACTCCAGCGCGTTGTCGCTCAGACGTTTCGATCACTCTTCCAATACCAGCACCAACTGGACAAGAGCTTGAAAATCTTATCATGCACAACGCTCCTTCGTTTTGGCTAAAAACGTTGGAAGATGTTCATAATCCTGAGATCGACACTTCGATGACCAACATCCAAAGTCTGCTTGGGCAAACTTTCGTCAAGGAAGTAGATCTAAACGCAAGCAACAATACCGAAATCCTAAGCGACGACGAGATTCAAAAGCTGATTCAGAAGTTCAATACAGAACAGAAGTGATGAACTGCTTTTATTATGATGACGAATTCAACGTATATCATACTCTAGTCGACGCGGTCAAATCTAATCGAAAGTGCTGGTTCTATTATCACGACGACGTCTTTAGAAACGTCGATTGGAAAATAGAGCCAGCTTTTTCATTGGATGAACTGTATAAGTTCCGCGCTCAACAGATTCGTGACGACTATCCATACGTTGTTCTTTGCTATTCTGGCGGAAACGATTCTACAGCGATGCTAGAAACGTTTTACTACAACAACATTCATATCGACGAGATCCTTGTTGTTGGCGCTTTGTCGCAAGATCCGTTCAGTGGCACAGATATCAATCATAATGGCGATCTGTATCTAAACGCATTTCCTACGCTCAATCGTCTGAGTTTCCCAAACACAAAGATCTCGATTGTAGATTACACAGAATGGTTTCGTGATGGAAACATAAACAACTTCTCTATCGTGAAACAGTTTGGTGATGAGTGGGCTAAACATATCGGAGCGTTTCAGAGCGTTCATCATTTCTTCTGGTATGATCTAAAACGATTGATTGGCGACAGTAACGGACGCGAAACAGCTGTTGTGTTTGGAGCAGATAAGGCTAACATCGAATATGATAACAACAAAGCATTCTTTCGATTCAGCAACCTATCGTTCTGCGACTACGGGCAACATTATCATAACGAGAACTATCATCGCGTGAACTTCTATGCAGACAGCGAGAAAGAAGCTATCGAGATCATCAAGAAGCAAGCACACGTTCTGAACAGAGTTACGAAACAGTGCGAAGCTCTCGGTAAGCCAGTTCCCGATAGAAACAAAGTGTTTTACAATATCAAGAATCCGCTAGTTTTCCAGTCTGAAAAGACGAAGCTGACTGTATTGAGCCCACGCGACACCTACATATTAGGCAAACAAGATTCGGAAATATATAAGATGTATGCGCAGGGTATGGACGTTCTTAAGAAGCACATACCTCTAACTGGCAAGAACAATGTGTTCAGTAAACCCTATCAAATCGAATGAGCTACTTTTTAGTCTTTCTTCTTTGGACCTTTACGATCTACTGGATGCACAGACTCGCGCACGTGTGGAAGCCAATGCGCAAGTTCCACAGCGATCATCACAAACAGGTCACGCAACAAACGATCAATGGGCTAAATTGGCGCAACGCATTTTTATTCTTCGATTCTTGGAAGAGCACCCTAGATCAGTGGTTTACAGAAGTCGTCCCAACCGTTATAATTAGTGTTGTAACTGATCATTGGTGGCTGGCTATAGGATATTATGTTTGGGCTGCTTTTATTCAAGAAGCCATAGAACATAATAGTAAGATCAATCTGTATCCGTTCCTCACGAGCGGGAAGTGGCATCTTATACACCACCAAGATCCAACGCGAAACTATGGCGTTTTCATTCCGTTATGGGATTTGATATTCGGCACGTGGCAGGGATTTGATGGCGACAGAAAACGAATGGGTGGACAGTAACATAGTAGAAAGGCTGATGATTCCAGCTCTTTCTTATCATGTTCGTTTACGCCCCTATCCCTTCCGTGAGATGATTTTTCAGGATGCAGCTGATTATACAGCTAAACGCATCTATGAAAAGAACAAGAAGATCTTCGTAGCACTAAGCGGCGGAGCAGACTCAGACTTTGTCGTTCGTGTGTTTCACAGAAACAAGATCCCCTTCGAAGTCATCATCGTAAAAACTTCCGGAAATTTCAAAGAACTTCAGTATGCGTTCAAGACTTGTAAAGAGCTCGACATTACGCCTATTATCATCGACCTAGACGACGCGAAGTATCTTAGAGTCTATTACGATACAGTCATCAAAAAACTTCTTGGTTATGGTTTGTATGCAGTTCCATCTATACTAGCATGCGAATACGCTCGTGACAACGATGGCGTTCTTGTTATCGGCGAACATATGATTGAGGGAGAAAAACCAGATAAGAATGGAAACGTTCGTATTCGTCCAGCAATGAACGAGTGGGATAGCTATAACGAAGCTATCGTCGGTGAAGAGTATAGCATTCCGTTCTTTCTATACACTCTAGAACTGACGTATGCTATGCTTGAGTCGATATACGATGACAAAGAGCCGATTGATATCTGGAAGTGTAGCCTATACGGCGTTGAGCTCAGACCTATTATGGGATATGAGTTCACTGAAACATTTATGGAAGCGGCTCAAAAGATTAGCGTAAGCGCAGGAACTAAACGTAAAGCAAAACCAAATCACGATTTCGATCGACAGGAACTTGTCGATATGCTAAGTCTCTGGAAAATACCAACATGATATATCCTCAGCTGCATTGCGGTTTCTATTACTACAACAACAAGATCTATGTGAATCGCCAGAACATGCTGGACGATATGCTATATTCTATTGAGATGCGCGAAAAAGAATATAACATCAAACCAGACATGTCAATCGGTAAAAGGAACGACAGAGCTGGAATAAGCTACTATTTCAACGAGCCTGTGTTCAGAATGATCGACTGGACTATAGAACCGACTCAATCGTTGAAAGATCTTTATGTCGAACGAGCTAAACAGCTTCGTGATAAGTATGATTATCTTATCCTCAGTTATTCTGGTGGAGCAGACTCACATGAGATCTTATATACCTTCCTAGAAAACGATCTGTTCATTGATGAAATTCAAGTTGTTCACTTCGAAAAGATGTTGAACTATTTTCCTCGTGACGTTTTGATTCATGATCCGGCTGTTAGTCAACTTCTTGAATACGAGTTTGTCGTCCTTCCTCAGCTCAAAATTGTAAAAGAAAAAAGCCCAAACACTAAGATCACGCTGATGGACGCGTCTGACTTTACTTACGAAGATGTCGGTAAGAAAAAATTTGAGTTCATGGGGATGGGTAAGTATCAAATGAACTCGACTTATCTTGCTCAAACTACGCCATACGTTCGAAACTTTTTTCAACAGCACAATAACAATAAGTATATGGTGCGTAAAAATAACGCAGGTTTCATTCGTGGTATCGAGAAACCGCAGCTAAATATCGTCGATAATCAGCTACTATTCCGCTTCAACGACATCTCGATGAACACCGTGAAGCTGATGCAGCAAAAAGATATAGAAGAGATGTATACCATCGAAAACTATTTCTGGACGCCAGACTGCCCTCTGATTCCTATCAAGCAATCCCACGTCATCAAGAAGAAGCTAGAATCCGATAGAGAGTTCTATGCGAACTTCATGGTCAACCAAGAACGTATTACAGCCAATCAAAAAGTAAAGAAACGTCAGCACGACAATGCTCAAAACATTTATCGTAAGTATGACCCATTGCTTTACTACTATTGGAACAAAAATATGTTCTCTGCTCCTAAAAGCAACACAGAAGTTCCTGAGTTCAAGCTGTTAGGATTGGTTGAAGCAGATCATAGTGGGATGGAAGCTCTTAATGAACAGAACGAATATTATTTTAAGAGATACGCGAAAATACCAGAACAGAGATGGATCAATAAACCTATATTCACCGAACCGTATAATCTTGGAGATCTAAATGTCACTTGGTATTAAGTCACTATTCATTTTTCTTGCATTGACTTCGTCGTCGTTAGCTCAAATTGCTACGACACAAAAACCCGTAGTCGATATCTTTACACCTCTTCCTGTAGTAGGAACTGGTGGTCAAATTGGAGTCGGTCTTACTAAGATTTTGAATTCTGTTCAGGATGAGCGTGAGTATCGTCTTGGCGTTATCGTAGGCGCTCAGGGTGACGTAGCAATGCTTCGCGCGCATACGGAAGCCAATACAGGTAAGAATGTTGTTGTCTTTACTGGCGTTTCTACGTTCACGTTCAATGGTGTAGAAAATCCTAATCCAGGCTTTGATCGTCAGAAAGATTTTATCCTCAGCACAGGTATCGGTAAGAACACTCTAGCTGTGATGGTTCATCCGAACTCACCACATAAGACATTAGATGATTTAGTGAAATATATCAAAGGTAAGAATGGTGAAACGTTCTCAGCGTCAACTCTAACTTCACCTGCTTCTAAGATGCTAAACGATTTGTTCATTAAGCAGTTTGGTTTGGAAGGTAAGGTCAAGGTCATCAACTATAAGACGACACCAGAAATCAAGTTCGCTGTAGAAAACAAAGAAGCTGACTTCACGATCTTTACTATCCCCGATATGGATCCACTGAAGGCTTTGGTCGTTTCATCACCGAAACGTTTATCGAACTATCCTAATACGCCAACAGGCGCTGAGGCTGGTTTCAAAGACTTTACGTTAGAAACGATCCTTCTGTTCGCTGTTCCGAAAGCTAACGGCAAGTTCTTGGAAACGTTTGAAGCTGACATGAAAAAGGTATGCGAGTCGCCCGACTTTCAACCAATCGCTCGTATTCGTGCACCACATCTTTCTTACTGTATGCCAGCACGAGAAACATCAGAAGTCGTTAGAAACGAGCTTGGACTTATAAATAGGACGCTTAGAAAATAAAGGAACTCTTATGGGCACATATAAAATCCATCGTTATTCTGTAAAGGACTCTGATCAGGTTTTCGTAGATAATTCTACGCTGACAGATTCAGAAAAGGTTCTTTGGGAAAACTATGTTGCTTTCGTTCAATCACTTCCAGGCTATCTAAACGGAACTTTGGAAAGAGCACAGATTGACGAGAACACAGTCCGTTTCACTTACAACTGCAAGTGTGACGATGGGCGCGAAGAGATTGTTGCTAGAAAATTTTTCAAAGAATTAGGAACTTCGAGCAACACAGCTCGCGTAGCCTATATGGAAATGCTTCGTTCGAAAGGTGCTAAAGTCAATCCAAGACTGTCTTATACAGAAGTAGAATTTGCTAATGGTCATATCCTACTTCTAAGACCAACTAATTTAGGCGAAGATAATCCTTAATCAAACGTTCGCCAGTTACTTACAGGCTGCAATCCTAACGGACTTGCAGTCTGTTTTTTATATGTAAGCACAATGTCAGCAGCTAGACAGATACGATTTTGATTCAGCTGCTCAATCGTTGGATTTCCCTCATCAATAGATTCATCAGATTGACCGACCGTATCGTGAGGGAGCGATGACGGAAAAACGAACAGCTGCCCTTCTTTAGGATTGAACTGCCATGAGTATGCGTTCAGCTGATCCCATATATCACTTCGATTGTTCCACTTGATACAGCCAGGATAGGGTTCGTGCTTTCTTTCCATGTGATGAAAGCGGAGCGGGCGAGTGAACGTATCTGGAATGTTCACATAATAAGTGAAACTAATATGAGCGTCACCATGCCAATGTAGTGGTGTCGAGTTATCTTTCTTGATATTCAGCCACGTTTTCACCAAGTTGAAGTCAAACTTATCGTTGTCGATATGCAGACGTTTGGTGTATCGCTTCACGCAATCTAGTGCAAATCGAAAGAACGGAGCGTAAGCTGTTTCGTGATGGATATTGACGTGATTGGTGTATTCGCTTGAATAGCCGTCGCTCGTCATATAATTCTGTATGTGATTGTAGAAAACGGGCTTGAAAACGTCATGTTCAGGATACTGAAATTCACAGACGAGCGTAGGAAAAAGGGCGTGTTCGATCATACTATTATATAGCACCTCATAATAAATAGTAAAAAAGAAAGGGGCTGTTATGAATGCAGAATTCTTCAAACTCGTGGCTGAAGTGGGTTTCCCTATCGCTTCATCTATTGCTGGTGGTTACTTCGTATTCCTGACTCTAAAGTTTATCCTAGCGGGCGTTATGTCTAGCGTCAAGGGAATGAGCGGCATTATTACTGCGCTCGACAATCGAGTCAAAACCATGAATCATGACGTTATCCGCGTTGATACACTTGTGTCAAACGCTCTTGGCGTAAAACCAGATACAGATCGTATCGCTAGAGCTGACGGCAAGAACGACGCAAGGAGAGACTAATGGATATTGTATCACTTATCAATAAGTATGGTTTCCCGATTGTTGCTGCTGGCGGTATGGGGTATTTGATCTTCTACGTGTGGAAGTGGGCGACTCAGGAAATCAAACCAGTTCTATCAGAAGCCAACACAGTATTGATCGCGTTGATTGATCGTATTCGTATGCTCGACAACGACTTGATTCGTCTCAATCAAAAAGTCAACGTAGTGCTTACTCTACGAGGTCAAGAAATCGAGGAGCTGAAAGATGCGCACAAAGATAATTCTGGCGCTCCTGCTGATAAGCAGTCCGATAAAAGCAAGTGAGATTGTTCATCAGTTCAAGAGTCCGTCATTTAGTGGCGTTGGTTACTCTGCTCACGTTCTAACGATTGAGAATCTTGAAGCGACTCGTAGACAAAAACTAGCTGATGATGCCAAAGCTGCTGCGCTAAAAGAAGCTCAAGATGCAAAGAACACAAACTTAGCAAAGTTCTTGAATAATCTTGAGTCGCGCGTGTATGCTACGTTATCTCAAAAGATAGCAGAACAGTTGTTTACGGATAACGGTAACACAAGCGGAACGTTTGACGTTGCTGGGAATAACATACTGTGGTCTAATAATGGTTCAACGATTACGTTAAGAATCACTGATCCAGCTGGTAAAGTAACAGAGGTAGAAGTTCCTTATGGGAGTTTAGCATGGTAAAGATTTTTGGTATGATTTTTGCATCACTACTGTTGGCTGCTTGTGCCGCACCAACTGATACTCGTGAAAGGATTGAATCATTATCCGAACCAGCTGAAGTGATTACGCGCAAGCGTTCGAATGAATTAGTGAATCTACCTGCGCTCGACGGACCAAAAATTCCGATTGCAGTTTATCGTTTTCCTGATCTAACAGGTCAACGTAAACCCTCTCAGAACTTTGCCAGTTTGAGCTCTGCGGTCACACAAGGCGCTGAAGTATTCTTATATAAAGCGTTGCAGGATGCAGGTAAGGGGAACTGGTTTCAAGTCATCGAACGTTCTGCTTTAGAAAACTTAGTTAAAGAACGTCAGCTAATTCGTTCGCAGCGTGAGCTGTATGAAAAGGATCAAGCAAAGCCATTGACGCCGCTAATCGTAGCGGGAATTATGTTAGACGGTGGAGTTGTTGGTTACGACTCTAACGTAGGATCAGGTGGTATCGGTGCTCGTATGTTGGGTATCGGCGCACAACAAGAATATCGTAAAGACGAAGTCACAGTTGTATTGCGTTTGATTTCGGTAAACACAGGCGAAGTTCTACTATCAACTGGTGCGTCTAAGACGGTTCTAAGCACGAGCGCAGGAGCGAACGTGTTCAAGTTCATTGATGTTGGAACTAAATCTGTAGAATTTGAAGCTGGAACAGCAATCAATGAACCAACAACTTACGCTGTAAGAATCGCAATCGAAGCAGCGGTGACTGATATGGTAAAGGAGGGAGCTAAGAAAAAGCTCTGGAGTTACAAGAAAAAGAAAGGGTAACAACCAATGAAACTTCCAAGTTTGGCTACGTTGTCATTCTTGGTCATGGTTGGAAATGCTAGCGCGCAGCAGAATAGTGTGTATGTGGAACAGATAGGTTCGGGATCGACGATTAATTTTACACAGACTGGCGTAGGAAATGTGATTGGTAATTCTACTACGAAAGCAGTAGTAAATGGCAACAATAATGATGTAACTGTAGATCAGATCGGTAACTCTAACATCGCTGCGCTGAATGTGCAAGGTGATAGTGCTACGATTTTATCTACAACTACTGGCGATAATAACAGCGTAACAATTAGTTGCGGCGTAGCAGGTGATTGCACAGGTTCAAACATTACGAATACTATCACAGGTGACGGAAACCAAGTTTCTACTACATCTGATGGTCTGATTGATTCAACTGTTACAATCAACTCTGATAACAATACTGTCACGATCAACAATACATCAACAGCTGTTTCTGGCGCTAAGTCTAATATCGACATTAGTTCTGGTGGCGGTAACTCTGTAACACTCACACAAGCGGGTGCTGCTGGAGCTAACGGTCATGATGCTACAATCGCTATTGTAGGTGCCACGAACACAGTCGATGTGAAGCAAGGTGGAAGCAATGACTCTAAGGTCAATGCTACAATCACTGGCTCTGGTAACGCTCTGTCTATTAAGTCCAACCTACAGTAATGCGTCGGTCGGAACTGTAACAGAGCAAACTGGACCAACTGAGATCAAACGTCAAACGAACGTGATTCCCAGCGCCAAAGATACTGGTGTTGAGATGCAGGATACTATTACGACTGCGAATGGTCGCGCTGGTATCACGTTCAAAGACGACACGAAGGTTCAAATTACAGAACATTCCAAGTTAGTTATCGACACTTTCGTTTATGACGACAGTAAGAAAACTGGCAAGCTCGGAATGAAAATGGCATTGGGGACTATTAAGTATGCTTCTGGTCAAATTGCTAAGAGCGATCCACAACAAGTTATGGTTGAAACCCCAACTGCAACTATCGGCGTTCGTGGAACGGACTTTTCAGGGACCGTGGACGAGATTGGTCGTTCTACAATTATCCTTTTACCTTCTTGCCCTACTGGTTGGCGAAATATCGATCGCGATTGCAAAGTCGGACAGATCTCAGTCACCACCGACATGGGAACAGTCATACTCACTAAGGCATTCGAGACTGTAAACGTTCAGACGAGCATGAATGTTCCGAAGTCTAGCATCATGAATTTATCGCTAGATCAGATCAATAACTTGCTTATCGTCACGCCGCCTGCTCCAAAGCAAGAAATAACAACAACGACAACAAGAGCATACAACTTCCTCGATGAAGACTTACTTGCTAAAGATCTGCTGAAATACACAGAACTTGATAGGAATATGTTGACCGAATACAACAGACTGAGCCAAAACTTTCTTGATGCAGACTTCCTATACAACTTCCTAGACGTAGCCAATTCTCAGTTATTGACGAACGAGCTTGCTGAATATAACGCAATGCTACCTAAATATGATCCGAAGAGTGGATTAAAATACTTTGTAGAGCAAGATTCTCTTACTCTGTATCGCGAAACCGTCAATGCGTATGCCAGCGTCACTGTTAACATGTATGATAGTATGACGTTGCGCCTAACTCAAGAAGGTTTAGAAATTAAACAGATCGTCAATTCCACTGGAACTACGTCGATCACTATTAGGCAGAGCAACTAACATGAAAAGACAGATACTGATTGCATTGATGTTGTTCTTTAGTAATATAGCACACAGTCAAACTGTAAACAATGCTACTGTTAATATCATTGGGAATAATCAGAATGTTATTGTTAATCAATCTGGCGTTGGTCACAACGCTAATCTTAATTTGTATGGTAATGACATACCAGTTAGTGTTACTCAGAGCGGGAATACTCCGCAGTCTTTTAGTCTTACTGTTACCTGCTACAGCAATTGCTCTAACAGTCCAACTGTGGTTAATCAATACTAATTATGGAAACACTTGGCAAATTACTAACAAGCACATGGTCAGCTGCTATCTCAGCGATAATCCTGCTGGCCGTATATGTGTGGAATCCCAGCGCAATTGAAACTTTGCAACTGAAAACGTTTGACTATCTTATCAATACTTTAGAAAAGAAACAGTCAGATGAAATCGTTCTTGTTGAGTTTGGGGAAAAGTCTGTCCAAGAATACGGACAGTGGCCGTTTGATCGTCGCGACATTGCTCAGACGCTGGAAAAGCTCCGCTGGGCAGAGGCTGGTATTGTTGCTATTCCTATTCTTTTTAGTGAAAAGGATAGAGCGGGTGGTGATGCCGATCTTGCGACTTCTTTGGGACACGGCGGTTTCGTTATATCGCAGACTCCCACGGCTCAGTCTCGACCAGCAGATGCTGCTCGCAGAGGGTTTGCTAGTATCGGTAATGATCCTGCTCCATGGTTGTTTACTTGGCGCGGGGCTATCGCTCCTCTACCTAGTTTGGCAGGAAATGCAGACGGCGTTGGAATTTTGGCTGCTACTCCCGAGCGCGATGGTGTTGTTCGTCGCTTGCCTCTCCTGGCTCGGATTGGGGATACACTGTATCCTTCACTTGTATTGGAAACCCTACGCACAGCTGCTGGTGACCCCTCCTACCAAATCAAAACAGGTGAAGCAGGTGTCGAAGCCGTCCGTATCCCAGCCTTCCCGACCATCAATACAGATCAAAACGGTCGCATCTGGCTCGCCTGGAACAACAAGTTCGAGCGCATCGATGCAACAGAAATTACAAAAGATAAAGTCGAAGGGAAAGTTGTTGTCTTAGGACTAACGATTGAAGGCGTCGGTGGAATTATCGGCACGCCGTTGGGTGAAAAGTGGAGCCATGAAGTTCAAGCTGCTGCATTGCAAACTTTGATAGATGGATCAAGTATAACCCGACTGCCTTTTGCGAAGACTCTTGAATTGCTCGTTCTGTCTGCAATGCTAGGATTATTGCTCTTTCTTGTGCCAAGAACATCTGTTTCATTGACAGTGCCATTATATCTAGCATTTGTTGGATTCTCCGCCTATGGTTCCTACTACATGTTCAAGGAACATATGCAGCTTTGGGACGCCAGTTATTTATTGTTATCGGGCACTTTCAGCTTTGGCCACCTGATTTACAACAATTTTGCACGAGAAAATCGTCTAAAACTCCAGATCAAAAAACAGTTCGGAACGTATCTGTCACCAGCTATGGTTGAGAAACTTCAAGAAAATCCTGATCTGTTGAAACTTGGAGGAGAAACTCGTGAACTTTCAATTATGTTTACTGATGTGCGCGGCTTCACTGCTATTAGTGAGCATTATGGGCCTGACGTTCAAGGTCTTACTCAGATAATGAATCGCTATATGACAGCGATGACTAAGAGGATCCTAGAAAACAATGGAACACTCGACAAGTATATCGGCGATGCGCAAATGGCTTTTTGGAACGCGCCTTTGGACGATCGTGAGCACGCTAAGAACGCTGTTCGCACGGGTCTCGCAATGCTCAATGATCTCGACGCTTTTAATGCTGCTATCGCACCTGAAGGCATTCCTGCTTTTGGTATGGGTCTCGGTATCAATAGTGGTGATGTTGTCGTTGGCAATATGGGTTCCAGTCAAAGATTGATTATACCTGCTTGGGGGATGCTGTTAATTTGGCTTCGAGGTTAGAAGGACAGAGTAAGCCATATCACGTTCGTATCATCATTGGTGAACGCACAGCAGAACTGCTAGATGGAGAGTATCCACTAGCAGAACTTGACTGTATCGCTGTTAAGGGGAAAACTAAAGGTGTCCGTATCTTTACTATCGTGAACGGAACAGGTATCGACAAAACCTATCTCAAATCTCATGCGGACTTCATCAAGGCATATCGTCGTCAAAATTGGGAACAAGCTCTAGTCTATATCAATGTTCTTCAAAACGCATTCAAAGGTGAACTGAACGAGTATTATGCGATGATGAAAGAACGTATTGAGGAGCTCCGTCAAGCCGATCTTCCAGCGAATTGGGATGGCGTCTACCGAGCTACAAGCAAATAATATAAATAGGCGGAAACATTCATTGGAGTTCCGCCTATGGCTATTGCATCGCGTCAAGCCTTCAAAGACTACATTTTACGCCGTTTAGGCGCTCCCGTCATCGACATCAACGTAGATGACGAGCAGGTCGAAGATCGTATCGACGACGCTTTGCTCAAGTTCCGCGACTACCATTTCGATGGTATGGAGCACGTCTACTATCCCCACCAGCTAACAGCTCAGGATATTGCAAACAAGTATATCACGCTCCCAGAAGATTTTTGTGGCGTGACTCGTGTATTCGATATCAATGATTCGTTTGGCGCTATGAACTTGTTCAATATCCGCTATCAGCTCCACCTCAACGAACTGTTCAACATCTCCAGCGTATCGGTCACGCCATACGTTGTTGCGATGCGTCACATCGAGTTTCTTGAAGAAGTTTTCGTGGGTAAGAAACCTATCCGCTACAATCGTCACATGGATAAACTCTTTATTGACATGAAGTGGGATGAAGACGTTCAAACTAATCAGTATATCATGATCGACGGTTACAAAACAGTCAATCCAGAAACATATCCAGATGTGTGGGATGATCAGTGGCTCAAGAAATACGCTACAGCTCTGGTCAAAAAGCAGTGGGGTGAAAACCTCAAGAAGTTTGAAGGTATGAATCTGCCTGGCGGTCTTACGTTCAACGGTCAAAAGATCTGGGATGAAGCGAACGAAGAAGTTATCAAGCTAGAAGACGAAGTTATCAACGACTACTCACTGCCAGTCACTGATATGATCGGATAACGATGGCAACGAACAAATACTTCAATTACTTTACATATGGTCGTGAGCAAGATACAGCTGAAGACTTGATCATTGAGTCTATCAAGATTCATGGTCTTGATGTAAAGTATATGCCAAGAACGATTATCGGACCCGATGCGTTGCTCGGTGAAGATCCGTTGTCTAAGTTTGACGACGCGATTGATATTGAAATGTATGTTAAGAACACTCAAAACTTCGAAGGTGAAGGTGACTTCCTTTCTAAGTTCAATCTTGAGATTCGCGACTCTATGACTCTTGTCATGGCACGCAAACGCTGGGAACAGGTATCAAATGAAAAGGTTCTAACGGAAGTTGGATACAACATTCAGCTGGAAGAAGCGAACACAGGTCGTTGGGCTAACTCTGTTGCGCTGCGTCTAGAAACTGGTGGAACTGAAGGATATCAAACTTCTTCTACGCGCCCATACGAAGGTGACTTCATTTACTTCCCGCTCAACAAAAAGCTCTATGAAGTCAAGTTCGTCGAGCACGAGCAAGTGTTTTATCAGCACGGCAAGCTCTACACATACGAGCTGCGCTGTGAACTTGTAGACCGTATTACTGGTGTTGATCTGGCTACAGGTAACACAGAAATTGATGCTATCGAAACACGTTACAGTCAGGATATCCTTCAGTATCAGTTTGTTTACGAAGACGGAGATATCCTACAGAACGAAGATGGCGAGTATATTCTACAGGAATATAGAGTCGAAGAACAAACTAAAACAGCCAATAACGAGATTTACTTCCAGAAGTCATTTGACTATATTGACTTCAGTGAACGAAATCCATTCTCTGAAGTGGATCGCTACTAATGTTTGGATCACAGTTTTATCACCAATCGCTGCGTAGATATGTTATCATGTTTGGTAACATGTTCAATGATATCGTAGTCCGTCGTTACGATGCGAGCGGAACAAACGTTGGCGCGATTGCTGTTCCACTTTCGTATGCACCGAAAGAAAAGTTTTTGGCTCGTATTACTCAAGATCCTAACTTAGATCAGCAGGTTGCGATTCAGCTTCCTATCATGAGCTTTGAAATGACAACGCTCAATTATGATGGCACTAGACGTTTGAACGCACACAATCGTAACGTCAAAGTAACGACCGATGAAGATAAATTAGATTTCAACTATGCGCCAGTTCCGTATGATTTACAGTTCAATCTATATGCTTTCGTTCGTAACGCTGATGATGGCGCACAAATTCTTGAACAAATCGTTCCATATTTCGGTCCAGAATGGACTAACAGCGTTCGAATCATTCCTCAAACGAGCATCACACAAGATATTCCTACGATCCTAAACACAGTTTCAATTGAAGATACATACGAAGGCGACTTTGAAACTCGTCGCGCTCTCGTTTACACATTTGATTTCACGGTCAAAGCATACTTCTACGGTCCAGTTCGCCGTCAGGGTATCATCAAACGCTCACAGATCGACTTTGGTATCGTTACAGGAAACACTGGAAACCAGATCACACTCGAAGATGTTTCGCGCACAGGTCGTAGTTCTCGCGTGGTCATAACGCCTGGTCTATTGGCTAACGGAAGCCCAACAACGAATAGTTCAGCTTCTATTCCGTATAATCAAATCGACGCAGATGACGATTACGGATTCTGCTCTAATACTTTCTTCTATGCTGGCGATGGTCGTAAGTATAATCCAGTGACGGGACAAGACGAATGAGTGAAAAGACTAATTTTGAAGTAAGCGTCGAGCAAGCTCTTGGGCTACCAGAGTCAACTCCGCCTATGGTTCAAAAAACGCAAGCAGTAGAGGTTGTTCATGCTGAATCCCCTGATACGAACATTGATGACGATTTCGCAACTGCTCGTCGCAATCTTCACAAGATTATTCATCAAGGCAATGATGCGTTGGAAGAAGCACTACTTGTTGCCAAAACTTCAGAACATCCAAGAGCGTTCGAAGTCGTGGGCGGTCTCATCAAGACACTGGTAGATGCTAACAAAGATCTTCTAGATATTCAAAAGAAACTGAAAGATCTCAAAAAGTCTGATGATCCTAAAGAAGCGCCTAGTTCAGTTCAAGCTCAAAATGCTATATTCGTTGGAAGCGCAGCAGAGCTGCAAGCATTAGTCAATGGTAGGAAGTGATGGCTGTAAAAACATATCTTGGCAACCCTAATCTAAAAGCAGCTGGTGTAGTTCATCCATATACTAAAGAAGAAGTTGAAGAGTATATGAAATGTGCCAAAGATGTAGAATACTTTGCGCGCAACTATATCAAGATCGTCAACGTCGACCAAGGTCTTATTCCATTCCGTATGTGGGACTTCCAAGCGAAGATGCTGCATACGTTTGCAAACAATCGTTTCTCTATCTGTAAGCTGCCTCGTCAGGTTGGTAAGTCAACTACATCGGTTGCCTACATTCTTTGGCTCATTCTTTTTACAGATCAGCAGAACGTAGCCATCCTTGCTAACAAAGGCGCGCTCGCGCGCGACCTGCTTGCTAAACTTCAACTTGCTTACGAATATCTTCCAAAGTTTCTACAGCAAGGTGTTGTTACTTGGAACAAAGGTAATATTGAACTAGAAAACGGTTCAAAAGTTGTAGCTGCTGCTACATCATCAAGTGCTATCCGTGGTGGTTCGTATAACTTGATTTTCCTTGACGAGTTTGCGTTCGTGCAGCGTAATCTAGCCGATCAGTTCTTTGCGTCAACATATCCTACGATTTCGTCTGGTCAAACAACAAAGATCATTATCGTTTCTACGCCTAACGGTATGAATCACTTCTACAAGATGTGGACTGATGCTATTGATGGTAAGAGCGAATACAAACCGATCGAGATTCACTGGTCAGACGTTCCTGGTCGTGATGAAGATTGGCGTAAACAAACTATCGCTAACACCAGCGAAGAACAGTTTCGTCAAGAGTTTGAGTGTGAGTTCATTGGTTCATCACATACGTTGATTCATCCTATGAAACTTCGTGAACTTGCTTGGACTAAACCATTCAAAGATCAGTTTGGTCTAGACTTCTATAAAGCACCAGATCCTCGTAGATTATACATATGCGTGTTTGACGTATCTGAAGGTGTTGGCGGTGATTATTCTGCGCTGTCGATATTTGACGTCACTGAGTTTCCATACAAACAAGTAGCCAAATACAGAAGTAGAGAAATAACTCCGCTTCTGTTTCCTGACGTGATCTATCGTTTCTGTAAGATGTATAACAACGCATGGGTTTTAGGTGAAACGAACAACATCGGTCAGCAAGTTGTTCAATCTTTGTTCATGGATCTTGAGTATGAAAACGTGATCGCAACGTTTACTAAGAACAAAAACATCAAAGTTGGTGGCGGATTCAGTTCTAGATCCGCATTCGGTATTCGAACAACAAAATCTGTTAAAAAAATCGGTTGTTCTAACCTGAAAACTGTAATCGAAAGCAACAAGCTCCTCATAACTGACTTTGAAACGATTGAAGAGCTGACGACTTTTGTTGAGGTAAAGGATACATATAAGGCTGAAGAAGGTTGTCATGATGATCTAGCTATGACTCTAGTCTTATTTGGCTGGTTGATCACGCAACCATACTTCAAAGACATTACTAACAGTGATATTAGACGAAATTTGGCTCAAGAAACTATGAAAGAAGTGCACGACGATCTTCTTCCAGCAGGTTTCATCGACGATGGTGGCTCCGTTCAATCCATGGAAATGGATGCAGCCGACGACTTTTTTAGATAAAAGCCCAGTTTTTATAAATAAAACCAGAAGATTCAGAAGCACGAAGAACGCACCTTCGTTTTATAAAGGAGATAAATCCGATGGGTTTCCAAGTTTCTCCAGGCGTAAATGTTAGTGAGATTGATCTCACAACGATTATTCCTGCCGTATCTACTACAACTGGCGCTTTCGCTGGTCATTTCCGTTGGGGTCCCGTTGATCAGCGCGTTCTCGTCGATAGTGAAGACACGCTCGTTAAGCAGTTCATCCACCCAACAACGAACACAGCTGTTGACTTTTTCACGGCTGCTAAC
>Ga0222713_10002321_pt1 | contig 20431 bp, 19 predicted proteins | sample C33_649DmetaG_FD_165061 | JGI IMG/M metagenome (GOLD analysis project Ga0222713, IMG submission 165061) | Estuarine water microbial communities from San Francisco Bay, California, United States - C33_649D | ecosystem: Environmental > Aquatic > Marine > Unclassified | place: USA: California...
TCCGATTTAACAACGAGCGAGGGGCCAGTATATACCGAATCAGGAAGTGCTTTATTAATCGTGTAATTTTTATAGGAAACTGTCCGGCCACCAAATACACCACCCTTACTATTTTTAGTTAGTGCCGCTTCTGTAAATGCAGTACTTTTTATGAGATGATATCTACTATCTGTGCCTTGCTCAAAATCTAAATCGATATTTAATTCCCGAACAAAATTTACATTGGCATTTTTACTAATAAACATAGTCATTTTTTGAACACCATAATTACCATCAAGTGTAATATACATGGTGCCTCTAAACAACAAATCGTTTGTATTTCGCGGCGTAAAATAAAGCTTTACTAACTTTTGTCCATTCGCATCTGTTATTGTATCCCTGATATAATACATGTAAAATGTGGGGGCCACATCTGCAATTGGACTTAAAAATTCGTGGGTGAATAAAGGGATATTATTTTCATAAATATTAATATCCATCACAAGTCTATTCAAATAAGTACTTACACCATCATTGTCTACATAGTCTCCAAAATTTACACGTTTTTGAGCAAGTATAATATCTTTTGTTTTTTCAGGTGATTTTCTAAAATAATGTGAAGACAAACGCTCTTCTAGATAAATAGGAATAAGCGTTTTACCAGCTACTTTTAGGGTGTCTTTATTATCTAGTAAAAACTGGTACTTTTTAAGAAGTTTGCTATTGGTGATTTTTTCAGGTATTTTACTAAGTGATAATTCTACCTTATCATATTCATCGTACTGAATATAGTTATAGCTATCAGGTCTATTAAGTGACTTGTTTTCTATAACTCTTTTGATAAGGTCAACTGCTGGATTGTTCTTATTCTTATAAGGTGCGCGTTTGTTTGTTGAAACGGTAACATTATTGGATAGTAAAGGATCTACTTCCAAAATAATATTTACCACCTGCGATTTACCTACTTGTATATTTTTGGTGACTGTTTTATAGCCAACATATGAAATTTTAATGCTCCCAATTTGATTGGTACCAACGAGCTTGTATTTTCCAATGCTATCTGTTACTGTTCCCCTACCACCTTTAAAAACAATGGTTGCAAAGGGTATGGGCGCGCCACTATTCAAATCTGTTACAGTCCCTGTAACAACAGTTTGTTGTGCAGTAGCCGTAACGTTAAACGAGGCAACTAAAACAATCAATAATAAAATTTTATAAAATGTTTTAGCCATGAGCAGATGCAAAGTGTTTCATAAGGTCACAAAATATTTGTACGCTTGAAAGCGGCATGGCGTTGTACATACTTACACGTACACCTCCTACTGTCCTATATCCTTTAACACCTACCATACCCTCTGCTTTACAAAAACTCAAAAAGGGCTCTTCTAAATTTTGATCTTTTAAAAAGAAAACGGCGTTCATCAAACTCCTATCTTCTTTGGCAACACGTGCCTCAAAAACAGGTAATGAATCGATGGTTTGGTATAATAAATTTGATTTTGCTGTATTGCGGAGTTGCATTTCAGGTAGGCCACCCTCTTCAATAATCCAACGAAGTGTTAACAGGCTTACATAGATGGCAAAAACGGGCGGCGTATTCATGAGTGAACCAGCTGCAATATGTTTTTGATAATCCATGATGGTAGGAATTTTTCTAGCAATTTTTCCTAGTATTTCCTTTTTTACAACCACCATATTTACACCAGCAGCACCCATATTTTTTTGAGCACCCGCATATATCAGCGAAAACTGATTAAAGTTCCGTGGGGCATAAAAAATATCACTACTCATATCTGCAACCAGCGGTACCGTTGTATTTGGAAGTGTATGCCACTGCGTTCCTTCTACGGTATTGTTGGTGGTAAAATGCAAATATTTTGCAGCAGGATCTACCACAAAGTTTTTATCAATGCGGGTATGATTATTTGAAGTACTATCTGTTACAACTTCTATTTTTCCAAAATTTGTAGCTTCTTTGATGGCTTTATTGCCCCATATTCCATTGTCACAATAGGCCGCCGTTTCATGCGTATCCAGTAAATTCATGGGCACTTGCATAAACTGTGTGGTCGCGCCGCCATGTAAAAACAAAACTTCATAATCATCTCCAATTTGCATCAGTGATTTTACAGATTGCACTGCTTCATGCATAACTTCTTGAAAAAGTGCAGTTCGATGACCTATTTCTAAAATGGACAACCCAGATCCCTCAAAATCATTGATTGCTTCCGCTGCTTTTTGCATCACAACGGGCGGTAAAATAGAGGGTCCTGAATTAAAATTATGCAGTTTCTTTTTCATTAATGGCTGTGGTAATGGTATCGTCATGAACATCTGTTACACCACCAGAAACGGTATACTTCATGGCATCGGCAGCAGAAACATTATCTAATATTTTAATATTTGTTTTAGGAACGATATACGTAATTCCTGAAATCGCATAAGAATGGGGAACGTAGACCGTAACGTGATCTGGTAAACCAAATTCGGAAGTAGAAGGTTGGGTAATAAATCCAATTCGCCAAACCCCAGATGCATCAACATTAACAAGTACTGCCTTGTCAAATTTCTTTTTATTCCCTGCAAATGCTTCTAAAAAGTCTTTTACGGACGAATAAATAAATTTGATGCCAGGGGTTTTTTCAAGTATGGTATCAAAAACAGAGACCAGCTTTTCCACCACAAATAGTGAAGACAACCATCCCACAAACAGTACCAATATAACCACCACTATAAAACCTAAACCTGGAATTTTACGGAGAGACCCATCTATATTCTTATCTAAAGCAGTGGGAAACAACGAGTTAATAAGATTTGGCAAAAATCCATCCACCCATTGAAATAAACCAAGTACAACCCATAAAGTAACTGCTATTGGTGCTAAAACAATTAGACCCTGAAAGAAAAATTGGAGCAAGCGTTTAAATGTCACCTGGGCTCGAAGTTGCCTATACCGAGTATTCATGGTTGGAATTTGGGTGCAAGTTAATATATAGTTTGCGCAAACTACCGTTCATCAAAATTACGGTTCATTTTTCTATGGAAACTTTGATTACATAGAAAGTTTCCATAGTTTTGCGCCCTCAATTAGAAAATGGAAACGCAAAATAGAATCGTCACTAAAACACATGAGCTTTTTATGTTATATGGCATAAGGAGTGTGAGCATGGATGAAATTGCCAACCACCTAGGGATGAGCAAAAAAACCATCTATCAGTACTTTAAAGATAAAGATTCGCTCGTAGAAGGTGTCATCAACATTGAAATTGAAATGCACCAAGATGAGTTTAGCAAGTATGCTATTATCAGTGAAAATGCGATTCATGAAATATTTTTAACCCTTGATACGGTTCAAGAAATGCTCAAACATATGAACCCCTCGGTAATGTTTGACTTACAAAAATACCACAGCTCTGCTTTTGAAAAATTTAGAACACACAAAAACACTTTCTTTTACGACATCATAAAAAAAAATATCGAAAGAGGCAAACAAGAAGGATTGTTTAGAGCTGATATTGATGATGATGTGCTCACCAGATACAGGCTTGCTAACATGTTTTTGATGTTTGACTTTGAACATTTTCCATCAAATAAATTTACGCCCGTCCAAATTATCAGTGAAACAACCGATAACTTTTTACACGGAATGGCCACCCAACAAGGACTTTTAATTATTGAACAATATAAGCAAGAAAGAATAAAATAAATGAACATGAATACGAAAAGGATGCTGGCAGTTTGTCTTATAGTAACGCTAACAGCGTTTACAAATTTGACCATTGCACAAACTAAAAATGAATTTAGCATTACGCAGTGTGTCGAGTATGCTAACAAAAATAACCTACAAGTAAAAAATGCACTTCTAAACATTAAAAGTCAAGAAGCCATCAATAAAGAAGTCACAGCTTCGGCCTTACCTACTTTAAATGCAACTGTTGGGGGCGTCAATTATTTAGAACTTCCAGTTTCACTACTCCCAGGCGAAATTTTTGGGGGAACTGCTGGGAGTTTTATTCCAGTAAGATTTGGTACCAAGTTCAATGCCAATGCAAGTTTACAATTACAACAACTACTGTTTGACGGTCAAGTATTTGTAGCGCTCCAAGCGCGAAGAGCTACCATTGCACTCCAACAAAAGTCGGCAGAAGTTACTGAGGAAATGATAAAAACAAATATTCATAAGATTTATTATCAACTCGTTGTAAGCAAAACACAAATTGCACTTCTAGACGCTAATATTGAAAGACTACAAAAATTAGAACACGATACAAAAGAGCTCTATAAAAATGGATTTGTAGAAAAATTAGACCTCGATAAAATTGCAGTACAAGTAGCCAATTTACAAACTGAAAAGTTAAAAGCCTCTAACGCCATTGAAATTGGATATATAGGTCTTAAAACTTTAATAGGCATGCCTGTAAAAGATACGCTTGTATTAACAGATAAAATTTCCGAAGATCAAATAACAACTGACATTGCGAGCAATCTAGAATACGAGTACAATAACCGCAAAGAGTTTCAGGCAGTAAGCTTAGGTAAAAAATTAAATGAATACAATATCAAAAGATATCAATTAAGTTATTTACCAACAATTGCAATGTCTGGCGCATACACCAAAAATGCTCAAAGAAACCAGTTCACTTTTTTGAAAAGTGGCGATTGGTTCACAACAAGTTTTATCGGACTCAATATTAGTGCCCCTATTTTTGACGGTTTTGCAAGAAAGGCAAGAATTACAAAAGCAAAAATTGATTTACAACAAACCGAAAATCAATTACAAAATCTAAGACTCACCATTGACGCTGAGGTGACGCAAGCAAAATCAAATTTTGCAACAGCGATTAGCACGCTCAACAACCAAAAAAAGAATATGCAATTAGCCGAATCTGTGTATGCTCAAACAAAAAAGAAATATGAAATAGGTACCGGCTCCAATATGGAAATTACGGGTGCACAAACAGATTTAGTAACTGCACAAACCAATTACATTGGTGCCATGTATAGTGCAATTATCGCGCGAATCGATTATTTAAAAGCAACAGGTAAATTATAATTAAAATAATAAGTAAATATATACATCATGCAAGCATTCATTAAAATCACACTAGTTAGCGTTTTAGTCGCTTTTTCAGCATGCACTGGAACAGATAAAAGTGGAAGTTTAACCGACAAAAAAAATAAACTAGCCGCACTAAAAAAAGAAATAAATGTATTGGAATCAGAAATTGCAATTCAAGATACAGCCGCTGCTAACCAAGCAAGCGGTAAACTTGTTGTAACTGCTGTCCTCGCTCCTCAAACATTCAATCACTATATTGATTTACAAGGCAAAATTGAATCTGAGAGCGTTTCCTATGTAACTGCACGCGGTGGGGGTGGCAAAGTAAAAGGTGTATTTGTAAAAAGAGGCGATATCGTACCTAAGGGGAAATTACTTTTGAAATTAGATGATGCCATTCAGCGTCAAGCAGTAATTGCAGCAGAGCAAGGTTTGGAAACACTAAAAACACAATTATCTTTTGCAAAAACGCTCTATCAAAAGCAAAAAAACTTGTGGGAACAAAACATTGGAACAGAAGTACAAATAATATCAGCAAAAAACAATGTTGAATTATTAGAAAATCAACTTAAAACAGCACAAGAGCAAGTGAAAATTAGTCGTGAGCAAGTACAATTTACCTCTGTGTATAGTGATGTTGACGGTGTGGTAGAAGATGTGAATGTTCGAGTAGGTGAAATTTTTGCAGGTGCAGGACAAATTAAAATAGTCAATACAACAAAATTAAAAGTAACCGCAGAAGTACCTGAAAACTACAGCCAACGAGTTAAAACAGGAACCAAGCTTACCATTAACCTTCCTGATTTACAAAAGAGCATACAGGCATCTATTTCGGTAGTTGGTAAAATTATCAACCCTAATTCTAGAAGCTTTTTTATTGAAGCCAAAGTAGCAGCAGATAAGGATTTAAGACCCAATCAAATTGCACTTGTACAAATTTTAGATTATAGTACTGTTAATGCTATTGCTATTCCAATTAATACATTACAAAATGACGAAACCGGTAAATACGTAATGGTAGCTGTTAACGAGAAAGGTAAATTAATTGCGCGTAAACGCATGGTAACCGTAGGTGAATTCTACAAAGATCAACTAGAAATTAAAACAGGACTTCAAACAGGTGATCAAATTGTAACAGAAGGATTTCAAAGCTTGTACGATGGCCAGTTCATTGTACTTGCTAGTAAATAATTAGAATACGAATAAAAATATAGTATGCAATTCACAGAAAATATAAAAGCCAAATTCAAAGAGTTTGGACCTACTACCTGGAGTATCAAAAACAAAACATCCATTTATTTGGTGATTTTGTTTGTGAGCCTTGCTGGTATTTATCAGTTTGTTACCCTTCCAAAAGAACAGTTTCCTGATATTGTTATTCCAACTATTTATGTTCAAACTGTTTATGTAGGTAACTCACCAAAAGATATTGAGAACCTTGTAACAAGGCCTATCGAAAAGCAAATCAAAAGTATTACTGGTGCAAAAATTAAAAAATTTACCAGTAACTCACAGCAAGACTTTTCGGCTATCATGGTTGAGTTTGATACGGATGTAAAAACCGAAATAGCCCTTCAAAAAGTGAAGGACGCCACAGATAAAGCCAAGCAAGATTTACCCAAAGACTTAACCATTGAACCAACCGTTTTAGAGGTAAGTTTTAGTGAGCAGCCCATCATGTCCGTAAATTTAAGTGGTGATTTTGATTTGCCCCGCCTTAAAAAATATGCCGACGACCTAAAAGACAGGCTTGAAAATCTACCCCAAATTAACAGGGTTGATATTGTGGGTGCACCAGAAAGAGAATTTCAAATCAACTTAGATAACTATCGCGCACAAAGTGCTGGAGTTACATTTGATGATATTACCTACGCCATTCAAAGAGAGAATATGGATATCTCGGGTGGTTTACTTGAAGTAGGTAATATGAAAAGGACCTTACAAATAAAAGGGCAACTTAAAACAGCAGGCGACATTGCAAATATTGTTGTAAGAAATTCAGGCGGTGCGCCTATTTACATCAAAGACATTGCGACCATTGCTGATACCACAAAAGAACGTGAAAGTTTTGCGCGTCTAGATGGGAAAAACGTAGTAACACTTAATATCATTAAAAGAAGTGGCGAAAATTTAATTGAAACTTCGGATGGTGTAAAAAAGATTGTGGAAGAAGGAAAAGGAAGTATTTATCCAAACAATTTAAAGGCTGTTATATCCGGCGATCAAAGTATTAAAACAAGAAGTTCATTTAATGAACTTGTAAATTCTATTATTATTGGATTTATACTAGTACTCATTGTACTTATGTTTTTTATGGGCGTAGTGAACGCGTTTTTTGTGGCACTTTCTGTACCACTCAGTATGTTTGTTGCCTTTGTATTTTTACCTGGCGCCGATTTAATTGTTGGCACACATGTAACCCTCAATTTTATTGTACTATTTGCCCTATTATTTGGCTTAGGTATTATTGTGGACGACGCCATTGTGGTAATAGAAAATACGCACCGCATATTTGTAGAAGGCAAGGGTAAATTAAGTGTCAATAATGCTGCAAAAATGGCGGCCGGAGAGGTTTTTATACCGGTACTAGCTGGAACCGTAACAACACTTGCTCCATTTTTTCCGCTCCTATTTTGGCCCGGAATCATTGGTAAGTTTATGGTGTACCTCCCTACCATGCTCATATTTACATTAGCGGCATCACTTGTAGTTGCCTTTATCATGAACCCTGTATTTGCGGTTGATTTTATGAATCACCCCGAAACAGATGGTAAAGAACCTAAGTCTGCCATCTTTAAAAAGAAAGGATTTTGGATTGCTGTTGGATTAGGCATTTTACTAGATATAGCAGGGGCTCCATTTTTTGGAAACCTCTTAATTACGTTCATGCTACTTGTTGTATTAAACAGGTATTTTATTACAGATGCGATTCATAATTTCCAAAATAAGGCCCTTCCTTGGATCATGAATCATTACGAGTCATTATTACAGTGGGCTTTAAAAGGTTGGAGACCTGTTCATTTATTAATTGGTATTATCGCTTTATTTTTTGTTTCGTTGTTTGTATTTGTAGGTTCGATTGTTGGAGGCAGAATACCCGTTTCGTTTTTCCCTAAGGGAGACCCCAATCAACTATTTGTATACCTCAAATTACCAGTAGGTTCCGATGTTCGTTACACCGATTCTATTACACGTGTTTTAGAAGGAAGGGTTAATAAAGTTTTAGGTACCGAAAATGGCAAAACAAATCCGATTGTAGAAAGTGTTATTAGTAACGTAGCTGTTAATGCCGCCGACCCTACCAGCGGTGACCGTACCACAAGAAGTGAACTTGGCCGTATACAAGTATCGTTTGTTGAATATGAAAAAAGAGATGGTAAAAGCACGGCACCTTATCTAGATCAGGTTAGACAAGCAGTGCAAGGTATTCCAGGAACTGAAATAAGCGTTAACCAAGAAAGTGGTGGACCACCAACTGACCCTCCCATCAATATAGAAATTTCGAGTGAAGATTTTGATGCCATGATTAAAACGGCTTCCTCACTTAAAAACTATTTAGACTCTATTCGTGTACCTGGTGTGGAGGAACTTAAAATGGATGTGGATTTAAAAAATCCAGAAATCACGTTAAGTATTGATAGAGAGCGTGCTTTAATTGAAGGTGTTTCCACGGCTCAAATTGGTATGCAAATTAGAACCGCACTTTTTGGTAAAGAAATTTCAAAAATCAAAGAAGGTAAAGAAGAATATAAAATTCAGTTACGTAATAACGCTATTCAGCGTAAGAGTCTAACGGATTTATTAAATATGCGAATCTCATTTAGAGATATGGCTTCTGGGGGTGCTGTTAAAAACATTCCTATCAGTGCACTTGTAAAAGTAGATCCTACAAGTACCTTAGGAAGTGTTAAACGTAAAAATCAAAAGCGTTTAATTACACTTCGCTCCAATGTATTAACCACCGAAGGCTACAATGCAACTGGCGTTAACCAAGTCATTGGAAAACATATTGCGGAATTTAAAGGCGTTACAGATGCTGTTACCATCAAGCAAACTGGTGAAGGTGAACAACAAGCCGAAACCGTTGCCTTTTTAGGAAAAGCATTATTAATTGCGCTGATGCTCATTTTATTTACCCTTGTACTACAATTCAATTCGGTAAGTAAATCAGTGATCATTTTAAGTGAAATCTTATTTAGTGTGATTGGTGTGTTTTTAGGTTTTGCAATTACAGGTATGGAAGTATCTGGCCTTATGACTGGACTTGGTATTGTGGGACTTGCTGGTATCGTGGTTAAAAACGGTATCCTAGTGATTGAATTTGCCGACGAATTAAGAAGCAGGGGTATGAAAACCAGAGATGCGATTATTCAGGCAGGTAAAACCAGAATTATTCCGGTACTCTTAACTGCCGTTGCTGCGATACTTGGCTTTATTCCAATTGCCATTGGCTTTAACATCAACTTTATCACTTTATTTTCGGAATTAAATCCACATATCTTTTTAGGAGGTGATAGTGTTGCGTTTTGGAAGCCACTTAGCTGGACTATTATATTTGGACTAGCGTTCGCGTTTTTCATGACACTCATTATTGTACCTAGTATGTATTTAATTGCTGAGCGTCTTCGCAGACCAATGCGTAAAATGTTTGGCGGAACCTGGATTAGCTTTTTGGGTATTCCTCCATTTACTTTTATATTCTTGTTTCTAATGGTCGCTGCAATGATCAAGCAAAAAATAAAAGTGAAAGCAAGAAAAAATAAATTACAAAATGCTAGCGAAACATTTGTTGGTAGCTGGTTTTAAATAACTACATGGCTATCAATAAACTAAAAGTTAATGATGACTTAAAAAAGTTTTTTGACAGTAAAGTTGCGGTATACAATCAGGCAAGTTTTATTAAAGACGATCCTATTTGTATACCGCATTTGTTTTCAAAAAAACAAGACATTGAGATTGCAGGATTTTTTGCAAGCATATTTGCATGGGGTAATAGAACCACCATTATACAAAAGTCCAAAGAGCTCATGCAGCTCATGGATAATGCACCATATCAATTTTGCATAGGGCATCAGGCGTCTGACCTTAAAAAATTACTGGCTTTTAAACACCGTACATTTAATACCACCGACCTACTTTATTTTATCGAATTTTTAAAAACGCATTATAGTGCACACGAAAGTTTAGAAACTGCTTTTGTATTAAGTCCCAAAAATGACCCAGCAGCAAGGCTTCACCATTTTCATCAGTACTTTTTTTCATTACCCGACGCCCCACCCCGAACCAAAAAGCATATTGCCACTCCCATCAAAGGATCTACCTGTAAACGTTTAAACATGTACCTCAGGTGGATGGTGCGTAAAGACAATAAAGGCGTTGACTTTGGTATTTGGAACACCATTAAACCCAGCGAGCTAATATGTCCCATAGATTTACATGTAGCAAGGGTTGCCAAAAGATTTCAATTATTAGAGCGAACTAAAATAGATTGGCAAGCAGGTCTTGAACTGACACAGTATCTTAAAACACTGGATCCAAAAGATCCCGTAAAATATGACTTTGCGTTATTTGGACTAGGTGTGATAGAAAAGTATGTGTAATTTAATAGTATGGAATTAAGCCTCGAAACCATAGAAAAACTAGACCGTGCTGCGTTAATACAATTAATTAACGAATGGATTACCCAAGATTTTAAAAAGCTACTACTCGTGCTTTACCGCCTTGATGTAAGCGAAAAAAAATTAAGTCAACTACTTGCAGAAAATAAGGGTATCGATGCTGCCAATATTATTGCTACGCTTATTATAGAAAAAATAGCCGCAGCCAAGGTTTCTCGGGAAAAGTACAAAATGGACCCTTCTACTATCCCAGAAGACGAAAAATGGTAGTTTTTTAACAAAAAAACAGGTCAAAATCTGCTATATTGTATAACTTTATAATTCAATTCAAAATCACTAAAACAATTTTTATGAAAAAAATAATGATGCTTGCTGTTGCAGCTATACTAACTACTGGGGCTGTATTTGCTTGTGATGGTAAAAAAGATTGCGCTAAATGCAAAAAAGAAGAAAAGAAAGCTTGTGGTAAAGACTGCAAGAAAGATTGTAAAAAATGCAAGAAAGACACTAAAACTGTAAGCGTTGTAAAAAAATAATTATACAACCTCAGATATAAAAAAGCCGCTAACCTGTTAGCGGCTTTTTTATTTTCGAACTTATTTATAATAATTTGGCGATAGATGATAAATCAAAAACTTCATGCGTTGCTTTTACATGCGGCGTTGCACCAATATGATTGACAAAAATAGTATCCATCCCTGCATTGATACCTCCTTTTATATCCGCGTCTTGGTTATCGCCAATCATAATACTACTAGTAGCAGTAGCGCCGGTTTTGGCAAATGCATAATCAAATATTTCTTTGTTGGGTTTTAAACTATTGCTAGCTTCTGATGTAATAACAGCACCAAAATAGGATGCAATGCCAGCATGCTTAATTTTTTGATGTTGCACATTTTCGAAACCATTGGTTACTAGGTGCATCTGATACCCTTTACCTTGCAAATAAGTGAGTAGTTCGATAGCACCATCAAACAAGGCTTTTTTGGTAGGTAGTATTTCTAAAAAATCAACTGACATTTGCCTTGATAAAGTTTCGTCGGCTATTTTATATTCTAAAAGTGCCAGCCACATACGTTTCCACTTTAACTCTTCTTGTTTAATAAAACCCTTGGTATACCTATCCCATAAACGGTGGTTGTGCGCGCTATAATGATCAAAAAAATGATCAAAACTATCTACACCCCTACCGGCTAAGTTGTGCGTAGTATATAAATCTTGCAAGCTTTCTTTGGCATTGGTTTCAAAGTCCCAAATAGTATGATCGAGGTCAAAGAAAAGGTGCTGGTATTTCATGACTCAAAGTTAAACTAGTTTTACACAAAAAATATGTTACTTCGCAGTATGATAGTTGTAATTACAGGCGCATCAAAAGGTATCGGAAAAGCAGTAGCCACCGAATTTGCAAAAAAAGGATATACCCTTTTACTATGTAGTAGAGGTGAAGCAGCCTTATACAATACAGTTGCTGAATTACAAACAGCTTACCCGGATGCCAGCATTAAAGCAAGGCCCACCGATATGTCCAACGAAGCGGAAGTGCTAGCTTTTGCAGCCTGGTGTTTAGAAAAAGGAACCCCGGATATTATCGTAAACAATGCAGGTCATTTTGTACCCGGCAGTATTTATAATGAAGCGCCTGGTACACTTGCAACTATGATAGAAAGTAATTTGTATAGCGCTTACCATCTAACAAGAGCTTTACTTACACCCATGATGGCCGCTAAAACCGGACACATTTTTAATATTTGCTCCATTGCTTCGCTTAACGCATACGCCAATGGCGGGAGTTATAGCATCAGCAAATTTGCCCTTGCAGGTTTTACTAAAAATTTACGTGAAGAATTAAAGCCGCATGGCATTAAAGTAACCGGCGTTTATCCGGGTGCTGTTTATACAGCCAGTTGGGATGGGTCGGGTGTAGATCCTAAAAGAATTATGGAAGCACAGGATGTTGCCACCATGATTGTAGCAGCAGCCTCCTTATCTATCACAGCCGTTGTAGAAGATATTGTATTAAGGCCTCAATTAGGCGATTTATAGTTGGGAATCTAGTATTAAGCCCAAGTAGCAAGTACGGTTACACCACCTTTTACCACCTCATTAAGTGCCACATTAATTTTGGTACCAACTGGTAATAAAATATCTACGCGGCTACCAAATTTAATAAAGCCGTACTCGTCGCTTTGCTTTACTTCTTGACCTACACTTGTATAATTACAAATACGCTTGGCAAGTGCTCCCGCAATTTGTTTGTATAAAATAGTACCATGGTTATTTTCTACAGCTACACTCCATCTTTCATTTTCGGTAGAAGATTTTGGATGCCAAGCTACTAGATACTTTCCTTTGTGGTACTGGTTATACACTACTTTACCACTCATTGGATTTCTATTCACGTGTACATTGGCCGGACTCATAAACACACTTACCTGAATACGTTTATCCTTAAAATATTCTTCGTCTGTAATTTCTTCGATTACTACTACTTTACCATCGGCAGGACAAATAATTTGATTGTCATTGATGGTTAAGGTTCTATTCGGAATTCTAAAAAAAGAAATAATAAATAAAAAGAAGAAAAGTGTTAGACCAAAAATAGCTCCAGCAACTCTTGGGCAACAGGTTCCGAGATAAGAAATTGAAATTAAATTAATCACGCCAAAAATTAAGGCAGTGATTCCTATGGTACGGTAACCTTCGCGGTGAATTGTCATAATGCTAATTTGTGGTGCAAATGTATAGTAAAATCTATTGCGTAAAAAGTGTTAGCATCAGCCAAACACTTGGGCCTGCTAATAACAATGAATCGAACCGATCAAAAAAACCACCATGCCCTGGTAAAATATTGCCACTATCCTTTACACCGGCCATTCTTTTAAATTTACTTTCTATCAAATCACCAATAGTGCCAGTTATGGCAGCCGTTGCACTCACAATAACAAGTGTTTGATAAGAAAGATTTGTGAGCTCTCTTCCTAATAATACCACTGCCACTACCGCAAGTAAAGCGCCACCAATGGTTCCCTCCCATGTTTTTTTAGGAGACACCACAGAAAGGGGCGTTTTGCCAATGAATGAACCAACAACATAGGCCATGGTATCATTAATCCAAATGCTTACGATCACAAGCATGGGTAATACATAATACGCTGTGGTACCTAATACTGAGGCCCAATGTGCAGATGCTAGATGCGTAATAGCAAAAAAGCTAATGGTCATATACGCAAGTCCCAAGAAGCTATATAATACGTGAGCAGTTTTAGTATGAATGGTTGGGGTGTTTTTTGTAAGCTTAGTGTATTCAATCAAGCAACCTGTATGCACAATTAAAAAAAGTATAATAAAACTATTGATGCTGTAAAAGATAGCACCGAGCATCACCACTACAAAAACGATAGCCGATAATGCCCTTGTTCTAAAAGTTTGAATATCAAATGCCATACAAATATTATACGGTAAAGTCTAAATGTTCGGACTGTTGATCAATAAGTTCACGCGCAAATAATACCATATCGTGAGGCACATAGAGTTGAATGTCACCAAACATGGGATAACTACTGTCTTGTTTATTTAATAATTGCACAGGTACATCATTGTCGGCGAGCACGCCTTCAATAATGGAAGCTTCTGCAAAAACACGTGTGCTAAATATTTTTTCCCAAGACATAATAAATGATTCAGTAAATGAGACCAACTAGAATTGTAAAGTTACAATGGTTTAGCCAATGTAGCGCTATACTTTTTAAGTGCATTAAATGAGAACCACAATACCATAAGCCCATTAAGCCCAGATAAAATGGAAAAGTAATTTTCATCTATGGCTTTTTCAAGTGATTTACCTTGTAATGTAACTATATAAAGCTGCGTTACAATAAGTCCGTTGTTTAAAAAATGCATTAAGATACTTAGCCAAATATTTTTAGTTTGATAAAAAAGTAACCCAAGCACAATACCAAGTGCTGTTCTAGATAAAAAACCAAAAAATGAAAAATGTATCGCACTAAACAAAACACTCGTTATAATAATGCCTACCCAAACATTTTTTGTCCACCCAATAAACAGCGGCTGCATGGTAGATCTAAATAATATTTCTTCAAAAATAGCGGGTGCTAAAGCCATTACAAAGAGTGCCGTGATATAATCTAGCACGCTATCCATGCGTGCCATATTGAGCATCAATGTTTTATAGGTTTGCTCCAATGCTTTTGCTTGTTCTAATAATCGTGCAGGCAAATAAATATGCTGGTTAATTTCTGCAAGTCCACCGCTGAGAAAAATACCGCCAAGCGTAATAAACGCCGTATACAATATTAATTTGGGACTAGCAATACGCAAAAAACCAAGGGCCTCAATGGTAGTTTCTGACTCCTTTTTATTTAGTCGAGTAAAAATCATGGCAGGAAAAACAAACGCGATAAGCGTAGCACCCAAATTGAGGATTTTGGACAGTCCCGCATTGGCTGGTAAATTAAGAAGCGCTGGCACTTCAAGCAACTTACAATCAAGTAAATGACTGCCCACGATGGATAACAAAAAGGTACCCGCAATCATGAATACCCCTAAAAGCCCCATTAAAAAAACAAATTGAACAGGATAACTATAGGTTTGTTTCATGAGTTGAAAAATAAGCTTGTAAATTTGTGCGCCAACTGCAAAGCCAATCTAATGCGTGTCTAAGATAAGACTTGAACCAGTCTTGGCAAAAAGCGGTTAAACAATATATAACCATGGTTAAAATAGATACAATAGAACTGCCCGATTTTCCGCTTTTGCTTGCGCCCATGGAAGATGTGAGTGACCCTCCCTTTCGAGTGGTATGTAAAGAAAACGGAGCAGATTTAATGTATACCGAATTTATTAGCAGTGAAGGCCTCATCAGAGACGCTATTAAAAGCCGTAAAAAGCTAGATATTTTTGATTACGAAAGACCCGTGGGTATTCAAATATTTGGAGGTGATGAAGACAGTTTGGCGCTTGCTGCAAAAATTGTAGATGTAACCAACCCTGATTTACTAGATATTAATTTTGGTTGCCCTGTAAAAAAAGTAGCCGGCAAAGGTGCGGGTGCTGGTGTTTTAAAAGACCTTGATTTAATGGTACGCTTAACGTCGGCGGTTGTAAAAGCGACCAAATTACCTGTTACTGTAAAAACAAGACTGGGTTGGGATGAAGACAGTAAAAATATTGAAGAAGTAGCTGAGCGCTTGCAAGACGTAGGTATTAAAGCATTAAGTATTCACGGACGAACGCGCGCACAAATGTATAAGGGTGAAGCAGATTGGACCTTAATTGCCAAAGTAAAAAATAACCCACGCATTCATATTCCTATTTTTGGAAACGGAGATATTGATAGCCCACAAAAAGCAGTAGCGTATAAAAATAAATATGGCGTAGACGGCGTCATGATTGGTAGAGCCGCTATTGGATATCCATGGATTTTTAGAGAAATCAAACATTATATTAAAACCGGCGAAATCATGGCAGCGCCAACAGTAGCTGAGCGTGTAGCGGTTTGTAAACAACACTTAATACAGTCGGTGGCATGGAAAGGTCCGGTGGTGGGTATCAACGAAATGAGAAGACATTACGCCAATTATTTAAAAGGTTTGCCGGGCATTAAAGATTACAGAAATAGACTAGTAACCATCAAAGAAAGTGAGGGTGTTCAAGAAGTACTTGATGAAATAGGACAGGTATACAAAGATTTTATTGTAGAAAGAAGCCCTATTGAGTTAATAAACTACCACGAAAACTGTCCGCTATAATAATTTTATTTTAACTGCGTAATAACGGCTTCATCAAGTGGTGAAACGGTTTGCGGAAAATAAGCTTGCAACACACCTTCTTCACTGACTACATATTTACAAAAATTCCAAACGGGCGCCTGATTACACCAACCATTTGCACCTGCATTTGTTAGCCACTGGTATACGCTTTGTTGTTCGGAACCCTTTACCACAGAGCCTTTGCGCATGAGTAAAAAAGTAACCCCATAATTTACTTTGCAAAAAGTAGCAATATCGGCATCCGATTTTTTTTCTTGCTCTTTAAAATCATTAGCCGGAAATCCAACCACAATTAAATTGTTTTTATACTGCTGATAAAGCGCTTCTAATTCTTTGTACTGCCCGGTGTAACCACAATCGGAAGCGGTGTTTACGAGTAATACTTTTTTACCTCTAAACGATTCGAAAGAAAGCGTATCGCCATTATTTAAAACAGCTTGCAATGCATAAAAATCTTTTTGCGGTTGCTTATTTTCAGTATTTAACTTACTAGCATTTTTAGCCCCCATTAATTTCCCCGGAAACATAATCACCGGATACATGGTTTTTAAAATGGATTGCCTATAACTCATGTCTCTCTTTTTCATGAGTAATACAGAGGTGACAATAACACCAAAAACAATCGCAAATTTTATCATTATGGATTTTTTATTTTGTAAAAGCGTACGCATTAGCCTATTAGTTTTTTTAACAACCAACCTTTGCCTTTATACGGCGGATATTTAAGATCAGGATCGAGCCAAGTAGGCGTTTTCATGACGGATTTAATATGCGAAAATGTATCAAAACTTAACTTACCATGATAGCCGCCCATACCGCTAAAACCCCTGCCACCAAAGGGTAATGCGTGGTTGGTCAAGTGCCAACTAGTATTGTTTACGCAGGCGCCGCCCGATGGAACATTCGTTAACCAGAACTGCTCTGCTGCCCTATTGCTTGTGAACACATAAAATGCCAATGGATTTGGATGACGGTTAATGATTGCAAGCGCTTCTTCATTGGTATCGTAAGTAAGTATCGGAAGTATTGGACCAAAAATTTCGTCCTGCATAACTTTACTATCTACTGATACATCTGTTAAAATAGTAGGCTCAATAAATAAACTAGCTGCATCAGATTTTCCGCCATGCACCAGTTTGCCATCTTGTAAATAACTTACTAAACGCTGCCACTGTTTTTCATTGATGATTTTTCCGTAGCCATCTGTGTTTTCCGGATCTTCACCATAAAACTTTTTGGTCGCTACAATAAGTTCTTCAATTAAACTATCTTTTAATGCAGTAGGTACGAGCACATAATCTGGCGCCACGCACATTTGACCACAATTAGAAAATTTAGAATTAGCTATACGACGTGCAGCAACGCGCACATTGGCGTCAGATGTAAGTACCGCAGGACTTTTACCCCCTAACTCTAAGGTAACGGGCACTAATTTTTCGGCGGCTTGTTTGTAAATAATTTTACCTACAAAAGTACTACCGGTATAAAAAATATGATCGAATCTAAAATTTTCAAAGAGTGGCGGTAATACCACTGCGCCATCACCCTCTAAGTAAAGCATATAGTTTTCAGGAAATAATTGCTTAATCATTTTACCCATGATAGCAGCAGTAGCCCCTGCAAACTCACTTGGTTTTAATACCGCGCAATTGCCTGCGGCAATCGCGCCAATCAGTGGGGTAAATAAAAGTTGAAACGGATAGTTCCATGGTGCAATAATACACACCACGCCTAGTGGTTCCGGAACGGTATAACAACTAGAAGGTTGGTTTAATAAATTGGTAGGCACACTCGTAGGTTGCATCCAACTTTTTAGGTGCTTGATGGTATAATTTAATTCATTTAAAAAAAATCCTACTTCGGTGGCCCAGGCTTCTTCTTCCGATTTTTTAAGATCGGCGTGGAGCGCTTGTGCCAGCTCTTTTTCATGGTCCAACACCCCTTTTTTTAAGGCTTCGAGCTGGGCAAGTCTAAAAGCATAAGATTGGGTGGCACCCGACATAAAATATTGTCTGAGCGCTTGTAACTGTTGATTCATATAAAACTGGTTAATATTGAAGCAATTTATACCATAATAACGATACTCTTATCCTAATTGTTTGGGCATCAAATATAATTTTAGCGTTTCGCCATTTTTTAATAATTTAACCATCTCAAAAACTTGTAGGGTCATACCTACTTCAACGATTCTATACCTATGAAAAAACAGACCAAGAAAAAATTGTTAGCCGCTTCAAATACTGAGGTTGCAAAAACAGAAACAAACCATCAAGATGCCAATCAAGATTCAAGACGTACGTTTTTAAGAAACGGATTACTTGCAGCGGCAGGTTTTTATATTGTTCCGCGTAATGTGCTAGGACGTGGCTTTACAGCGCCTAGTGATAAATTACAAATCGCAGGTATTGGTGCCGGCGGGAAAGGTGAAAGCGATTTATACAATTTCTTTATGTCTGGAAAAGCAGATATCGTAGCACTTGCAGATGTTGATAGCAGACAAACAGCAAAGAGTAGAGCTAGATATACAAAGGCCAATGTCTATGAAGATTTTAGAGAGATGCTAGATAAAGAAAAAGGCAGAATTGACGCTGTGTCTGTATCTACACCCGATCATACGCACGCAGTGGCTGCAATGGCTGCCGTACAATTAGGTAAACACGTGTATGTTCAAAAACCATTGACACACGATATTTATGAAGCGCGTATGCTTACAGAAGCAGCACGTAAACATAAGGTAGTTACTCAAATGGGTAACCAAGGTGCTTCTGGCGATGGCGTTCGCAAATTACAAGACTGGTACAACGCTGGTGTGATTGGCGACGTGCATACCATTTACTGCTACACAGACCGTCCGGTTTGGCCGCAGGGTATCTCTTGGCCTAGTACAGGCTCACCTATTCCAGCAGGTCTTAATTGGGACTTGTGGCTCGGTACAGCACCTAAAAAAGATTATATCGATGGATTATTACCATTTAACTGGAGAGGCTGGTGGGATTATGGTACCGGCGCCCTAGGTGACATGGCTTGTCATATTATGGCCCCTGCTTTTGCAGTAATGGGTCTTGGCTATCCACTTTCGGCACAGTGTAGCGTTGCAACGCCGTATGTAAGAAACTGGAACAAAGCGTATACGCCGGAAAGTGCTCCAATTGCATCACATATAACACTTCAATTTAAAGGACAACCGGGCAAACCTAATGTTACATTACATTGGATGGATGGTGGTATTCAACCAGAACGTCCAGAAGAATTAGGCCCTAATGAAAGAATGGGTGGTGATGGTGAAAACGGTGTAATTTTTATTGGCACCAAAGGAAAAATGATGTGTGGTACTTATGGTGTAATGCCTCAATTATTGCCTACCCATTTATCTAAAACAACGATTGTTCCTGAAACAGTAGCGCGTGTAAAAAATGGAGAAGCAGGTCACTACGCTGCATGGGTAGAAGCATCTATTGCTGGTTACAACAGCCCTGAAGCTAAAAACTTAAGTTCGCATTTTGATATTGCAGGTCCATTAACAGAAAGTGTTTTGATGGGTAACCTTGCTATTAGAAGTTACGATTTACAAGCAAAAGATTCAAAAGGAAATATCAATTACCCAGGCCGTAGTATTAAATTATTATGGGATGGTCCAAATATGAAAATTACCAATTTTGATGAAGCCAATCAGTTTGTAAAACGTAACTACCGTGATGGTTGGAGCCTAGGCGTATAATTTGATTATGGAAAATATTGCGGATTTATTTTTATTAAGAAAGGATATTACTTTTTTAAATTTCGGATCTTTTGGTGCAACGCCTGCGCCTATTTTTGATGCTTATCAAAAGTGGCAAAGGGTATTAGAAGCCGAGCCCGTTCAGTACATTGTATTTGATGGTCCCGGCTATTTGCAAACATCCAGAGAAGCTTTAGCAAAATATATTGGTGTAGCAGACAAAGATGATTTGGTGTTTGTAACCAATCCATCATTTGCCGTTAACATG
>Ga0222713_10002322_pt1 | contig 20430 bp, 37 predicted proteins | sample C33_649DmetaG_FD_165061 | JGI IMG/M metagenome (GOLD analysis project Ga0222713, IMG submission 165061) | Estuarine water microbial communities from San Francisco Bay, California, United States - C33_649D | ecosystem: Environmental > Aquatic > Marine > Unclassified | place: USA: California...
GTCCGCAATCTCGCGTTGCGTCTCCCTGACCTCCTTGAGCGTCAGGCGGTGCTCCTCGAGCAGCGGCAGCAAAAGGTCTTGGCGAATGAAGAACGCCAGACCAAGGGCCACCAGTGTCGGGAAGCCCCATCGCTCCATGATGCCAAGCATCGTGTGCTTCGCTTCTTCGGTCACTTCGTCCCCTCCTGCTGCCAGACCATCAGCATCACCCGGTTTACCCGTCGCTCTAGCCACCACTTCACCATCACTTGAATGATGGCACTGGCCACCGCGGACAGCAGCAGCGTCCAAATCATGCCGTACTCGCGGTCGCCGTAGCCGCCGACCGCCTGGTGCATGCGCTTCATGTCGGCGAGCGTGGCCTGGGCGACGATCTGCCGCTCTAGGTCGCTGTCGGCGGCCTGCATGAAATCGCTTTGCCAGTTCTCGACGGCGAGCTGCGTCAACAGGTCGACCTGCGAGCGGCCGAGGAGCCACTTGCGTGGGCCAAGTTGCTTCCAGACGTGTTGCTTCAGATCGGCAGGCGTCACTTGACCCTCCCGGTGCCGCCACACGCACCGCACTGGACGACTATTCGCCCGTCAGTCGGGAGCTTTCCGGTGCCGTTGCACGGCTGGCACTTGTCGCCCGGCTTGGGCTTGTCATCGGGCACGTCGGGCCGGGCTCGCTCGAGAACCACGGCACGGGCTGTCTCGCAGGCCAGATCCGCCGAGATGGTGGCATCGTCAGGCAGCGTGGCAACGCAGCCGGCCAGGGCGATGAGCAGGACAATCACAAACCTCACAGCACGTCTCCAGTCCAGTCAGGTAACTGCGTGGGCTGGAAGCCGCTGTAGCCGGCGTAGACGTAGGAGTCACGACCCGAGAGCATTTTCGTACAGGTCGCCGCATCGACCCAGAAGCTGCAGTTGCGAACCGCCTGCGGCATCGCCTCTGGGTAGTGCTTGCCGACCGTGTTGCTGTCGCCCCATGAGTTGAAGCACAGCAGGCCCGGCCGCTTCCCCCACCGCACACCTGCAAACACCATGCAGTGGTACCAGACGCCGCCCGGCCGGCAGAACCCGTCTTCGTCGCGGGCCATGCTGAACCCTTGGCCTGAGCACACCACCACCGGGTAGCCGTTCTGGATCGCTGCGGCAGCCTGCTCAAAGTTCACGGCCAGCGTCGTCTCTGAGCACCGCCGCAGCTTGGCGAACGTCTCGAGCTCGTCGGGCACGCCGTTGCGGCCCCAGTCCCGATCACGCTGTTGCTTGTTCTCTTCTTTGATGACCACGCCGCCGTAGTCGATGCCGTAGTGCAGGGCACCAAAGTCCCTGATCGCCTTGGCCGCATGGAATCCAGTGGACCCGTCGCCACCATTGTTCTGCCGCTGGCCCCTGCTTTCCACGCGCGAAAAGCCGTACAAACTGGCTTCAATGGTGCGGGCCCGCACGACCTCGGGCTCCTGGCGGTGGATGACATCGCACGCAGCCACGAAGTCGGTTGCTAACGAGGCCCCCCAGCCGACGCAGCTGCCAACCGAACCCTGCGAGCCACGCCGCCAGCCGGGCAGGCACTGCAGAAGGGCCGGGTACAGCATCACCTCCCGCTTCTCGTCGGTCGTGAAGCCGGGGGCCGCCGACGCCAGCGTCGGGTGCGGCAGCGTGGCCACGAACTCCTCAGAGCTGGCCGGATCTGGCAAATAGCCAAAGGCATGGGGCTCAGCCATCGCTCACCTCACGCCGGCCCAAGCGATCGCCTTAGCCACGTTGGCGTAGGAAGCCCGCATCTGCGGCGTAACGGGCACGGCGTCTAGGCCGAGCACTGACCGCATGGCGGCCTCAACGCCTTCCCTGAGGCCATCCACGCTGCCCGGCTGGTGCTTGCCAAGCCGACGCCACGCGATGTCCAAGGCCACAGTCGTGAACAGTCGCAAGGCGGCCGTGTCGCGGAATGCCTCCACGCTTGAGGTGCCGTCCGCCTCGACCACGATGGCGGCCTTCGCCCAAGTGGCAGCCCACAGGGCACGGTCAGCCGGCGACAGGTTGACCAACGCTTTCCGCACGGGCTCAACGGCCGTCCGCAGCTCGGGGCTCGGCTCAGGCACGTCGATGCTGACCGCCGGCACGACCGGGTAGAACTCGGGCATGGGCACCTTGCCCCAGGCTGCGGCCACGATCAGCCCTGCTGCGGTGACGCGGGCAATGGTGGAACGGTGCTTGCCGGCGGCTGCGATGGCCGCTCGTGCTGCACCCACGATCTGCCCCCAGTAGGGCGCAGCAAGGAGAGCAACTGCGGCACCGATGGCGAGGGTGCGTAGCAGGGCGTCATGGCTCACCGGATCGCCTCCACCTGCAGCAGGCACCACCGCACCAGGGCCTCGCCTTCCTTGGTCCGCAGCAGATCGGCCAGCAGCTTCACCGCCTGGTCGTCCAGCGTGGCGTCAGTCTTGCTGGCGACCCACTCCGAAGCCTCAGCCACAATCAGCGATTTCTTGTACGGGTCGACTTCCTGCACAAACCGCTGCCCGTAGGCGACGAGCGGGTGCCAAGTCTGCAGCAACCGCAGGGCCTGCCAAACGTTAAGGCTGTTGCCGTACTGCTGCTCTTCGGCAGCGGTCATTTCAAACTGCGGCATGGTCACTGCTCCGGGGGCTTCTCTGAGTCTGGCGTTTCGGGTTCGTCCCTTGCAGTCGAGTACCACAGGATGGTGTCCTGCAGCCACTGATAGCCCTGCTGGAAAAACTCTGTGGCCTCTTCGTTTACTTCCTTGTACTCCAGCCGGAATGGCTGGCGAAAAGACTCATCTTCCAGCACTTTCCCTTTCTCGTCTGTCATGTAGATGTACGCGTAGTGGTTGCCGTACTCGCACACGATCCGCCGGTGGACGTAGTCCCGCTCGCGCTTGCTCACGGTTCGTCCTCCGGTGCTGGCTCGTCTACGTCGTGAAACGAGATCCGCCGCAGCGTGACGTGCTGCGACTTCTGCACCGCCCGCATTTCTTTTGTGCGGTCGTCCCAGGTTGCCTGAATCCGCAGGCAGGCTTGCTCAATCTCCAAAGGAGACGGGTCTACCTGTCGCTTGGGCTTGGCCCGCAGCTTTCGGTCGTGCCTGGCGGGCAAACCCCAAGCAACCCGCAGCCGGATCACCTGATCCTTGGTGATCGAGTACATGCTGCAGAGCTGCACGATTGGCGTGTGGTCGAGCCAATCGGCACGAAACGCGTCAATGCTGATCGTCGCTGTGTTGCCGGCCGCCATCCGATGGCTCCTCGTCCTCTTCCGCCAGCCAGGTCATGACGCAACGCTGCGCCGGGTTGAGGTGCACGGTCCATCCTTTGCGTTTCATCATGCGATGAAATTTGACGTGCTCGCAGTCCCCGTCATCGCCGCTGTACTCGGCCTTGAGGTACGGCTGCGTCTTGTAGATGCCGCACCCGCCAAAGGCTGAGTTGACGTCTATGGGAGGTGCCCCTGGCGGCGGCAGCCAGAACGTGAACCACGGGCCGAGCCGTGGCGTCCAGCCGAGCCACCGATACGCCCAGTTGTCGTAGTGTGCCCACGGGGCCTTGCCGTCAATCAGCGTGCCCCTGTGCTGAAACAGCGAGGTGCTAGCCATGCACCCCGCCTGCGGCATGCGGCCGTGCCAGCCGATGCCGTTGATGATGCCGTTCACGCTCCACCCACCCCAGGCGTCGAGATCCAGCACGATGACATAGTCGGCGTCGGGCATGTGCTCACGCACCATCTCGCGGCAGCGGTTGCGGTAGTCGGCCAAGGCCACCACTCGCTCACGCTCAAACCCGTGCAGGTGCGGCCGGCCGTTGTCCACTAGCTGCACCACGACGTGCTCGGGATCTTCGGCCGCCCACTGCTCCAGCTCCTGCTTGGTGCCGTCCGTGGAGTCGTTTTCAAAGACCAGCAGTTTCCAATCAGCAAAATGCCGCACGGTGTCGGCAATCCGCTTTCGGCTCAGCGGCAGGATGCCGGCGATATTGCGGGCCAGGCCCACGACCGCCACCTTGGATCGGGCGGCAGCGGTTGCTCCCTCGCACACCACGTCGCAGAACAGCTGCGAAAACTCGTAGTCGATCGGCAGCGCCACGTCTGGGCTGTGCCGGCTGTCGCAGCGAATCACGTCGCCCATGTCGCCCGTGCGGCAAACGCCTTCACGGCCTCCAGTCGGTTCTCGTACTGCGTCACATGACGAAAGCGAACGTGCTCGGCTTGCCGCTGGTCTCGCGGGTGGTGGTTCCACTCGGCCCCAAGCCACGCCGTCCTGTGGTACAGCGTCGTGGGTGCGTCAAGCCGGGCGGTGTGGCCGTCGACCACGTAGCCCATGAGCTCGAGCATGGTCGCCTGCTCCCACCAGCAGTGCGTGATGTGCCGATTGCAGTCCCAGGCGTGCGTGATGGCGTCCAGCATCGCCGGCCGCACAACCCACACGCCGCAGTTGGGCACCGTGCCATCGGCCGTGAGGTGCTCGACCAGGGCCTGGTCGGCATCCTCGGGCACGTCGTCCAAGATGCTTCGCGTGCCGTCTTCGATCACGACGTCGGCGTCGATCCACACGACCGCCGGCCTGCCGGGCAGCGTCTGCTGCAAGCCGATGATCTTCTGCCAGCTCGGTGGCCTGGGCCCAGCCAAGTCGGCCGTAAAGCAATCCATGCCATGCCGCTGGGCGTACCGTTTCATCAGCGGCAGCGTCACGTCGGCAATGGCCCGCCAATCGTCGCCGGTCCAGCCGGTCAAAAGTAGCGGCTTCACTTCCAGCCGACAAACAGCCGCCGCCCCCGTTGGTCGTCGCTGGTGGTGCACGACCGGAACCGGCTGGCTACCTGTTGCTGGCTGGCCTCGCTCAGCTGCTCAAAGTCGTGGATGGCCAAAATGCTGCACATGCCTGCTGCCGTCAGGTACTCGGGCAGCGCCGCTTCGCCATGCACGGCGTCGTGGAAGATCACGTCCCACGGCTCTAGGCCCAGCTGGCACTCACGCAGGAAGCGACCAGCGTCAGCCTGGATGGGCTGGATGTTGTCGACGCCAACCGTCTCCCAGTAGGCCAGCCGATGCGACTCGGGCACGGTGTCCGACAGGTCGACGCTCACGACGGTGGAAGCCGGTGCGGCCATCGCCAGTGCAGCCGTCGACAGCCCTGCGTGCGATCCGAGCTCGAGGATACGCCACTCCTGGCCTTGCACGACGCAGCACAGCTCGACCAAGTGCTCTTTGGCCGTAGTCATCTGGTGCGTATCGTCCATTCTGGCCACGTAATGCTGCCACGTCATGTGATTCGCACGGTCGTGCGTCCTTCGGTTCCCCAAGACTTTTCCACCAGCAGCCGGCTGACGTTGGTGTCGTCGCCCATCACGTCCTGCAGGGCGTCCAGCACGGCCTTGCCGAGGTTGTCGACGTCGGGTCGCGGCAACGCCGGGGCGGCAGGCTTCACGCCGCTCTTGTTCAGGTGCGACTTAGGCCGGGCAAAGACTGCGTCCACGATGACGCTAACCGGGCCGTCAGCCTCAACCACGCCAGCGGCTCGAGCAGCGACCGCTACGGCCTGTCGGTAGGCGTGAATTGCGTGGCCCTTGGGCACGTACGCACGGGCAAACCCGCCCGCAGTCGAGACTCGTGGCCTCGGCTGTGGCACAGGGTCGCCGGGAACGCTGAACGTGATCGCCATGCACGGATGGTGCAGGCGGTGTCAAGCAAGCGGCGTTATCGCGACCGGCGTCGCGGTAGCGCCGGGCCGCGTGCGTTTCGCCCGCGAGTCACGCTGATGGCCGCGCGTTATCACGACGGCGGGTGTCGCTATCGGGAACCGCAGAAACACTGGTTCTCTCACTGAATGAAAGATGCCCCCGTCCCATCGTCGCCAAGCCGTTGTCGGGCTGCGTTACGCCTGGAGGCTCCGAGCGAAAGGCCCAGCGACTCGTAGGGCGCGAGCCGACCTGCCGCCGGGTATTCCATTTTTCGATTATTGCTTTTCACGCAATCTGCCAGAAATAGTGTGCCTTGAGAGAACCACGCGATGCAGCGGACTGCGCCGCTGATCCTGCGTGTTCTCTCCACTACGCCACGTCCATCGGCAGCGCCTGTTGTGCCAGCCGCTTCCGGCTGATCTCAACGTACTCCGGATTCACCTCGATCCCGATGAACCGCCGCCCCGTCTCGCGGGCCATCTTTGCCGTCGTTCCGCTGCCGCTGAACGGGTCGAGCACCACGTCGCCGGGGTTGCTCCACGACAGGATGTGATCGCGGGCCAGGGCTTCGGGGAAAGGTGCCGGGTGTGTGTTTTCGTACCCCACAAAACTTCCTACCGGAAACTCCCAGACGTTGCGCCGCAGGCCAAACTCGGCGACCTCAAATCCTTTGCCCTCTTTTACAAGCCGTCCGTCACGAAGCCTCTTCGTTCCAGACGCCCTCTTTCCTCCGCAGGCATTTTTCCTGTCTCTAATGCGGTTCACAGACTTGGGTCGGCCTTTTGCCGCGCAAATCATGTATTCCCAAGATTGATAATACCAATGATTGCTGCCAACTGCGCCGCCACACGCACCCTTATTCCAGACCATTGTCTCAACATTTAGCCCGACAGACTGAAAATGCAAAGCCTGCCGCATCGAAGTCCCAGTCTCGCTGCCGTCCTTCGTGGCATCTGCCACCACCCAAACAATCACCCCGCCAGGCTTTAGCAGCCGCTTGAGATTCCACGCGACGCCATAGAAATCCCAAGAATGCCCTCCGTAGGTGCGGAGGTCATCGTATGGTGGCGAAGTCACCACGAGGTCGATCGACTCGCTCGGCATCTGGCGCATCACTTCGCAGTTGTCGCCGCAGATGATTTGATCCAGCGGGAGAGAACCAGCCGATGCAACGGACGGCCCTGCTACGTCATGTGTCATGGTGAGTCCTCTGGTGGCCGCCGTTGATCTTCCGTGTTCTGCTATGTGAGCGTCACTGTCGGAATGATTCTCCCCATAGCCTCTCGAACAACGGTCACAAGCATGTCGAGGGCCAGTTCGCCTATCGCCTCCGGGCATCTGGTCCACGACATGCCATACGGCCCAGATATCTGCGAGTCCTCTGGCATGGCCTCAATGTTCTCGTGCATCAACTTGACCCAGTATGCGTGCAGGCCGGATCGTGCGATCTCGCGTTCCAGCAGCCATGAAACGTGATCATCGGCCGGCACCGTCACCTGCCCGAAATACATCAGCCCCTCAAAGCGATGCACCTCCAATCGTGGCTCGAATCGCCCAAAGCCGAACTCGATCAGGTCGCTGCGGTCAGCAGAACCAGCGGATGAAGCGGACATCGTTTCTACCTCCTGTGCGATTGTGAATCCTCGCGGCGATGCCGCTTATCCTTGGCGTTCTCAGCCTAGCCGCTTAAGCAAACCGTGCAGCGTGGCCGCAATCCTTGCACACTCCTCGTCGTCGTCGTCGTTGTCGTTGTAGGCTCCGACAGCCTCGCGGATCGCCTCCCGCTCCACGTCGGTCAGCGTCCCGTCCATCGTCACAGTCACGTTTCCGTCGCACACCGACAGCGTGGCATCTTGCTCGGCAAGGCGACGAATAGCCTTGCGGAGATTTTCGATTTCTTCGGCTGCCTGATCCATAAGATCGCTTGCCGGTTCAGCATCGACAGCGTGCGCCCATCGCCGAAGCCGACGAGTAATGTCATGAAAACCAAGCATTGGAGCAGACCCGGTATCGTCCTGTGTCATGTCAACGTCCTTTCTCGGGCTGTTAATGCAGCCGTTCTCATTCCATCCGAGCCAACCGCCGCCGCGGCCCGGCCGTGACCAGCGTGGTGACGCCGATCTCTAGCCGGGCCGGCTCGCCACGCTGCTCCTTCTCGCGTCGGAACATCGCCGCCCTTTCAGCCACCCAAGGCGACAGGGCCAGCGAGTCCTGCGACAGCATCTCCTCGGCCTCGCTTGGTGCGTCGTGACTCTCGCCGCTTGGCACCGACACCCGATGAAGCAGGCCGTGACGCTTGGCAACGGTCCTCAGCGTCCCGGTGCTGAGCTTCAGACGCAGCGCCACGTCTTCTGTCCTGAGCGTGTCGTCGTGCCACAGTTTGAACATCAGCGGCACGTCGACAACGCACTTTTGGCGTCCTGCTCTCATGGTGTCACTCCTTGGCCAGAGGCATGATCACGCCCGTGTACGGGCCGCACTTCAGCAGCACCCGGCTCTCGGCGTTCGTGGCGTACACGTCGACCTGCGGCTCCTCGTCGGCCGGGATGGACCGCAGGAACTCGACCACGTATCGCGGGTCCACCTTCGTCGTGCTCGTTGAGCCGGCCGTCACCAGCGGGCACCTCACCGTGCTCTCGCCGTACTCCGCAGAGCGGCCAGAGATGACCAGCGTGTCGGCGGTCCACGTCAGATCAACGCCCTTGCTCTGCTCGCTTGTCACGATGGCTGCGGCCCGCACGCTGGCGAGCAGCTCGGCCACCTCGAGCACCGTGGCCTGCCCCTCGGGCTTGCCGATGACCTTCTGCCAATCCGGAAAGAGGCCATCGACCAGCCGGCCCGTCACGACGGTGCCGTCAAGCTCAAGCCGCACGTCCTTCGCGGAAGCCTCAACCTGCACGCTGCCGTCGCCCGTGGCCATGCCGGCCACGATGTCGAGCACCCGGCGAGGCACCAGCGTCTGCCTGTCGTCTACCGCCTGGTCGGTCTCGGTCTCGACGCACGCCAGCCGCCGGCCGTCAGTGGCCACCCACGTCGGGTTGCCTTTATGCACTTCAATCATTACCGCGCCGAGTGCGTAGCGACTGCTCTCGGAATCCGTGGCGTAGGTAGTCGCCCGTGCGGCCCGTGCAAACTGATCAGCCGGCAGACGGCACACCGGCTGCATCTCGCCCGGCTCCCAGGTCGGGTACTCGGCCACGTCTTCCGTTGGCAGGGTCCACGATCCGCCGCCACACTTCACCGTGACGGTCGGCCCCTTGGCCGTCAGCGTCACCTCGTCGCCGGTGGCGGCCCGAACGATGGCCAGCAGCCGGGCGTGCGGCACCAAGAACGGCTCGCAGTGCTCAGCGATCGTGCGGTCAATCCGTACCTCGAGGTCCGTGCCGGTGACAAGCCCGTCACCGATCCGGCAGTTGGCAAGGATGGGCTTCGCGGGTCGGGCCGGCGTGGCGTGGTTGATCGCCACCAGGGCGTCAAGCAGCTCAGCCTTGGGGATCTTCAGGGTAGTACCGGAAGCCCTCGTCTTCGTAGCGGTCGCGGTCATGGTGAGAGTCCTTTCTCTTCACTAGGGAAACGCCCACGGCACATCCGAGGGCGAAGGTCAGAACGTTGAACAGCATCCCGAGCGAGATGCAGGTGAACTCGGAGACGGTCATGCGGCACCGCCCTTCTGCGGGCCGTAGTGCAGCGTGAACAGGTGGGCCGCGTCGGCCTCGGCCTGGTCCCGGTCGTGGCTGAGCTGGGCGTTGCGACGCACAACCAGGCGGATGGTGTCTGCGGCCCACTCCAGCAGCTTGCGGCTGTGGTCGTCGAGGTGGTCAGACCACGCATGAACGGCCAGCATGTCAGCGAGCACCAGCGGTGCCGGGGCCGGGTACGGGTTGTCAGTCGCCATGGACCACCTCAATCCCACGGGGGCGGCCCTGTGCCATGCGGATGTATCCCTTGCGTTCCAGTGCCTCGAGGTGGCCCGTAACGCCGTGGGGCGACTTAATCGACAACGCCGCTGCGATCTCTCGCACGGTTGGCGAGTAGTACGCCATGTTCGCCTTGATCCACTCCAGCACTTCACGCTGGCGAGCGGTGAGCGGTAGTGGCTCGGTTGCAGTCTCGGTTGTCATAGATCCTCCTCCTTGAGTTTCAACGTGGACGCAACTGCTGCGACCTCATGCGGCCGGCGGTACGGTGCCGGCTTGTACTGGTCTTTCCAGACCTTCGGCGGCGGCTTGTCGTCTGGTCGGCGGCCAGGCTCACGGTGCGTGCCGCCGTTGTCCTGGCACTTGCTGAGCCACACGGTCGTGAGCCAGCGCCGCCAGTTGCTCTTGCGTGCCTTCTTGGGGTTGGCCTTTAGCCACTGGTTGGCCTTGGCTAGCTCGACGGGAAGGTCAGCAGCCGGATATGCCTGTGACCATTCCGCACGGTCAGCGTCGGTGATCCCATCCCAGCCTGATTCCGCAGACCACCGGAGCGGATCGGCCGGCTTCGAGCATCGCCGCCGCTGCGGCGTGCTCGGAGCAGCACTAGAAGAAGGTAGAAGGATTAAAGGATTAAAGGCGCAAGAAGCCGGGGGATTTCCCGGCTCCAGCGTTGGATTTCCCGGCTTTGCGTTTTGCTCGGGAAAAACGATGGTTTCCGCCGATTCATCGGGTGGCGGCAGCCCTTCGTCACGCTCGTCGGGGTGACACCGCTGGTGCTCCCCGAAAGTCGGGATCTCGAGCACCTTCACGTCGCCCGATTCGTAGGCTCGGACGAAGCCCCTGTCGGCCAGCTGCTTGAGCAGGCCGAGAATGTCGCAGTTGTCGTACGGGAACAGCTCGGCCTTGATCCGCAGCGGGCGGAACTCCATCCGACCCTGACTGTCAGCCAGAGTCCAGAGACCAACGAAGAGGAGACGAGCCATCGGCTCGCACTCAGCCAGGTACTCGTTCTTGAAGAACGACGGCTTAATGCTGCGGGTTCTGGCCATCCGTAGCCTCCATTTCCGCAGATGCCAACACTAATTGCCTGCCAATATTCTGCCGCTCTTTTACGGTGCTTGTAAAAAGCCGAGCAACCTTTTTGGACCAAGCACAATTCGCAACAAACTCGTGCCCCATCCACAAGCCGCGCCTAGCGGCCGACGCGAGCAAAGAGCACTCGACTATTTCAGCTATTGCTCGTGAGCCGCACTGAACAAAGTGAGATGGCGACCAGTCGACCAGAGGATTCTTTTCTCGTGAAGTTTCTCTGGCACGAACGTGCTGAGCAATTCCGACCTTTACTACTGATCGAACTCCGCAGATGCTTTGGCACTCAGCCACGTAAACGAAATGTGGCTGAACTTCCCTGTTTAATATGCCGGCAAGGCGCACATCACACTTGCGAGGAACTTCAAGTGCGTATTTGCTTGCTATTAGGTCAAGCGTTGCAACGGCAGAACATTTCCATTTAACGTCTATCAGGTCATGCGGCATGGGGTATCCAAGCACAACAGCCTTGCAAGCGGACTGCGATTTTGTGCTCATTTCATAGCCCTCCACACCCGCTCCGGTCGCCCACTGGCTGACGGCCTGGTCGTGCCAGTCGTCTCCACCAACCCGGCCCGTGCGAGACCGTGCATGCGCCGCGCCACCTGCTGCTCGCTCAGCCCGCAGCGGCTGGCGATCTCGTCTTTGGTTCCAGGCCCAGCGGCCAGCGCCTCGAGAATGCGTCGCTCGTGATCGCCCTTGAACTCGCGGGCCATCGTGCCGGCAATCTTCGACGTCACCGGATCGGTACTACGAAAGAGCGGCATGTCAGCCACGCTCTCGCTGTAGTAGTCACTCATGTCGTCTGCTCCTTGACGATGCGGCTGACACTGGACTTCGTTATGCCCAGCCGCCTAGCCACGTCCGTTGGCCTCAGGCCAGTCGCCAGCAGCTGCAGCACACGAGCCTTGTCGATCAACTGCCGCTGAGGCATCGTTAACGTCCTTGTGTTTTGGCCCCGTCACGTGGGGCATCCGGTCGAGTCACCGTGGCAACGGAGGTGGTGCGGCCTCGACTGCCGTGGTTACTCGCCACCTTCGGCTGGGCTGCCAATGACGCCGGATGAAGCAGCGGCTGCGGCCATGGCGGGCCGTCTTGCGTTCTCCTCGAGCTCGTCGGCCTGGCGGATGAGCCGCTCTCCAATCGCACGCAGGCGTGGTGCAACAACAGATAGGGCCTGCTCCTGCGTCGGCTGCCAGTAATGCGACATGCTTTCACGCAGCGTCTCCCAGCCCTGATCGTCGAGCCTGCGGCGCTGCAGTTGCACGTACTCGCCACACGGGCTGAGGTGCATGGTCGAGCAAAAGTGCGGGGCCGGTGATTCGGTGTGCCACATGGACAGTGAGCCGAAGTTGAAGAACGCCCGATACATGACTTGCGGCTCGCTCATGCCATCACCTCGCTTTCAGCAGCCTCGTGCGGAAAGTCCGTGCCGGTGTCCTCGGCCTCGACCGTGATCGCCGGCAGGGCCGGCTTCGTGGCGTAGCGCCGGTGCTGAGCCGGCTCGGCGTGGTTGTTCACCGTCACGCTGACGCTGGGCCGCATCCGGTCGGCCTCATCAGGGTCGACGATGCCTGAGAACCCGAAGGCGTAGCGGATCGCCTGAATGGCCGCCTTGTGCCGCAGCATGCGGGCCGGCCACTTCTTCCAAGGGTCCGTGCCCTGCTTGCACTCGGCCAGGTACTCAGTCACCTCGACCGGATGCGAACGATCCTTGCGATGCACCTGGGCCGTGATGGCGACCAGCTGCCCGTCATCGCTAAGCCGGTCGACAAACGTGATGCCGTCGTAGGCCGGGTGGTTGTTTGCCATGGTCATCCAGCCGTCGATGCCAACGATAGGCTGGATGCCGCCGCCCCGAGTCGGGAAGGCGTAGATTTCTTTGGTCACTGGGTTGAGCCCGTACTCGTTGGCCACCAGGAGGAAGGCAGCGAACTGCTCCTTAGTCGCCTTGTCGCAGCCGCAGGTGGCCCTGACGGTCTGCTCAAAGGCTGCCGGCTCCATGCCGAACTTGGTCGCCATGCTGAGCAGGATGCTCTTGCGGTCTGGCGTGGTTGCGATCTGCGTCATGTCTGCGTCCTTTGCTTTGAGAGTTCCTTGAAAGCCGGCCGTCCCATCCTGCGACGCCGGCACGTGCGTCCGTGCCACCGGGGCTCCGCCCCGTCTCCTGTGTTCAGCGAATCCGCTCAAGCTCCTCGAGGTACAGCAGCAGCCGGCCCTCAGCGGTGTCGACGAGGTAGGCACCGTCCTCAGGTCCATGCACCGTGCCTTGCTGGTAGCCGCCTCCGAAAGCCCGCGGGCAGCGGACGCGGTCGCCGGCCTTTGGCTTCCAGACGCTGCCGTAGAACTCGGCCATAGCGGCCTGGGCGGCACAGGCTTCGCGGTAGTGGGGGTCGGTGGTCATGTTGGGGGCCTCCTGCGTGTTTGGGTTGCGTACTGTACGCCCGTCCATCAAAGAGTCAAGCGGCCAAAACCAGCCGCAAAACGGTGAGTTGGGGAGTCGTATTCCTGTCCACCGTTTATCGCCAGCGTTAGAACTGCGGCACGATAGCGGCGGCGTTAGAACTGGTCAACCACACTGGCCAGCAGCGACGAGCCGCATGACCAAAACCAAAACCTCGATCCAGAAGTCGATGCTCATGGTCAGTCCTCCTTGACTGCGGATGGTGGTTCTATCGGCGGCGTTAGAACGTGTCAACAGCAAAAATGCTGGACGGTCTCAGGGTCGGCTTAGTTTGCCTGGAAGCCACCCTTGGGGCGGCCCGTGGTCTTCTTGGCCTTGGCCAGCTTTCGGACGGCCGCCTCGTCGAACACTCGAGCGGTGGGGGCCGCCAGCCAACTCTCTAGGCCGCCCTCCTTGGGGTCCAGGGCCGCCAGCTGCCGGACCCGTCCCATGCTGACGCCGAGAATCCTGGCGGCCTCGGCCGTCGAAATCAGTTTTTTGCCTTCCGGCAGCGCCACAACCATGCCTCCCAGGATATCTACGCCGTTAAAACGGTCAACCGGCTGGCCAAACTCCCCAACTTGCCCCGGCGAGCCGACCCTCCGTAGGATCGGCTGCCGGGCCAATGTTCGACTGGAGGCGGCGGGAGTTGTACGCATGTACACTATTGGCCCAAACCATGAAAGGGCCGAGCCATGACGATGACGTTTGCGGAGTTGATTGAGCGATACGCCACCCTTCGTAACCTAGACGCCAAGACGGTGAGTTTGTATCGAGGGCTGCAGGACAGGCTGACGAAGTTTCTAGGACACGAGCCAACCGTGGCTGACCTCGACGACCTCATCATCTCGAGGTACTTGCGATGGCGTGCCGAGACGCCGGCGTGGATGGGCAAGGTGCCATCTGCGGCCAGCGTCCAGAAGGACAAGGTCATGGTGCAGGCCATGTGGAACCTGGCCGCCCGCAAGCGATGGGCCGCCGACTTCCCAGAACTGCCACGCATCAAGGTTCCCAAGCGCCTGCCCACCGGCCGGGCCTACACGTTTGAGGATGTCGCAAAGCTTGTGCTGCGGGCCAAGCGGCGGCAGGGCCGCACCGGCGGCAAGCCATCGGCCTGGTGGTGGTCGACGCTGATCTATGCGGCCTACTGCACCGGGGAGCGATACAGCGCCCTGACGAGCCTAAGGTGGGGCCAGGTGGATCTGGACCGGCGGCGTGTAATCTTCCTCGGAGAGACCCGCAAAGGCCGTACCAGGGACATTGAGCGGGACATTGCCCCGGACCTAGCCGCCATGCTGGCCGCCCAGCAGGGGCCACCAGAGGCCCTGGTGTGGCCGTGGGACCGCAAGAGCCGGGCACAGTGGAACAGCCTTAAGCTGCTCTGCCGGCTGGCAGGCGTGAAATACAGGGGCTTCCACGGGTTCCGCAGGACGGCGGCGTCCTACGCAGCCCTTGCCGGCGGGACTGCCGCCGCCACGCAGCTGCTCGACCACGCGGACCCCAACATGCAGCAGGTCTACGTTGATCCGACGATCTGCCCGCAGACCAGGGCGACACTGCCGCCGCTGGACCTTGGCGGGACGAAGCCCTAAGCCGAGCAAGCGGGGAGGCGTCGCGGGGGAAAGGATGACCCTACGCCGCCTCAACCCGCCGCCCGGCTTAGTCTCGGCCCTGCCAGTAAGTGATCCGCTCCTCGGCCCTGGCGAGCTCGCACAGGAGCCTAGCCCGCTCGGCCAGCAGTCGGAGCACGTCGGCGGCCAGCGTGCCCGAGGTGCCCGTGTAGGCACCCTGGAACTTGCGAGCCCGGTGCTCCATGCGGACCAGGTCGTCCTCAGTCAGCGGCTGAGCCACCCTGCTCCTCCTGGTAAAGCAGCAAGGCCAACAGGCTGTAGGACGCAAGATCCAGCAGCGTGTCCTCAACGCCTTCGTGCCCGAGGCGGCCTGTAGCGTTGAACGTGGCAAGCCGCGTGACCTTGTCGCTGAGCCGGACCATGGCACCCTTCCACGGCTCGATGCCAACAAACGTGGCTCCGTTGCGGATGTTGGCCAGTGGGTCGTTGCCAGACGGGCAGCCGTAGTCCTGAGACTTGCCAGCGTGCATGGCCTTCAGCCGGTCGCACAACTCGTAGAAACGCCGGCTCGTCGGGTGCGCGCCATCTCGTAGCAGCGAGTCTCCCCGCATCGGCCGCCCTTCGCAGCACGAGACCGGCTCGGGGTCACCCTGGTCGAGCTTGTAGCCGATGAGCTTTTCGTCGCTCGGGTCCGTGTTGTCGAGCCTGTCCTTAACCGCCGCCCGCATCTTCCGGTTGGCGTCTTCCAGCGTCGTGGTCATTCCTTTGCCTTTCTCAAGTCCCTGTCACAGAACAGCGGGTACGCCCGCGTCACCTCATGTCGGCCGTGATCCACAATGGCCATGCCTTGGCACGGCCGCTCCGGTGAGGCGACCCGCTCAGCGTATGGCGAATGTCCAATCACGCTGCCGTTGGCGACGTAGCGAGCACCACGCAGCCAGCCCCAGCAGTGGTAATGCCCGAAGATCGTCAGGTCGGCCTTGCGTCCTGCGTCCCATCGGGCAATCGCCTTGCTCGCTGGCAGGGCCAGGCCGTAGACGCCGCCGGCGTACCTGATGCTGTGGCCGTGTGTCGTGCGAAGCGTGAACCCATCTAGGTCGACGTAGCCAAGGTGCCCTTCTGCAATCTGCCACCGCACGTTTTTGTTGGTCTCTTCACGGGCCAGCGTCCAGTACATGAGCTGCTCCCACGAGTGATCGAGCTCGGTGGCAATGCGGTTTTTCTCAGTGCTTCGCCCGTGGTTGCCGGCGTTTGTGCAGACTACAACCTCGTCGGCGTGCTGGGCCACGCTGTTGATCAGGCCCCGCAGCCGGTCGGCAATCCACCGGGTTGCGTTCATGGGTGACAGCTGGGCCACCTCGACGCAGTCCGGGTGAATGTGCCCCGTGATGAAGTCGCCGCCGAGCCAGATGACCACCCGCCGGACGTCGGCCTGGTTCCGCTCGTGCTCAAGGCAGTCCAGAAACCGCTCCTCCAGCTCGGCCATCCGCAGTTGACATACGTCAAGGCTGTAATCGTTTTCACCATTGACGGTCTCGGGCAACACCCGCTCTTCGGCATGGACATCGGACAGCATCAGGATGGCCGTGGCGTCGTGCTTGGCCCGCTTCTTGGGCCTACCGTTTTTGGGTAGGGCCACGGGCGTTACGCCTTGCAACGCCGTGAAACGGTCGCCCCGCTCACGCTCGCGGTCGATCTGCTCAAGGGCAAGCTTGTACTTGGACCGTAGGCCAGCCACCTCAGCCCGCAGCCGGGCAAGCTCGGCGTCGGCCTGGAGCTGCTGTTGGGCATGAACCCCAGCCAGGATCTCGGTCACGACCGCTTTAGGCTTGTTAGCCATTCTCGCACCGTGTTGGGCTTAACGTGCACACCAGACTCCGCTAGACGCTGAGAGATTGCCGGGGCAACGTGACGAGCGACCGTGCCAAACTCACCCGCCAACCACGCCTCAGCGATGACGCGAATGATCTCGGCTTGTTGTTTGTCCTCGGGATCAAACCAACGACGATGCTGGACGTTTGCAGGGATCAGTGACTTGATGTCAGCCACGACGTCACCCACGGGGTATCTCCTGGTAACCCAGGTTGGTCAGCGTTCGCCTCACCACCTTTGCCGCCTCGGTCACTGCCTCCTCGCTGATGCTCGGCCCAAGGCTGGCGTGCAGCAACTCGTGCACGATCGTCTCGAGGCGGGCACCACCACGCAGCCGCTCGTCAATCAGAATCCGGGGCCGCTTGGCGTTGTCGAAGTACGTCCACCCGCAGGCGTCACCGGTCAACTTGGTGAACCGCAACAGCCACCGCTTGCCGTCGATGGTGACGTCGTGGTCCTCGGGCATCGGCCGTGTCCTTTCGCCCGCACTATGGTGAGGCTGTCAACCAATGCCGATGCGGCGGCCCAGGTCGTTGAGCTGCTGCTGCCGTTTCTTGCAGCCGCAGTCTTTGACGCCTAGGGCCGCACTGACCCGCTCGGGCGTGATGCCGACAGCCGACAGCCCGGCGGCCACCATGTCGCCAAGGCCAGGCCGCAGACGCTCTTTGATCGTGCGAACGCGATCGGCAACCTCGTCGGGCGTCAGCGGCTTTGGTTTCATCGTGTCAGGTCGTGATCGACGCCGTGACGCGAATAGGGCACGGGTCAAGTTCAAGGCCAGTTGCTTGGTCCGTGCAGTTGGCAAACGCCAGCGCGTCAGTATCAATTACCGGCAATCCGTTGTTGTCGCAGGCAGTTACGATGCCCTCGGCAGCGTATGAGACCTGGTCGCCCTGTGCGTTGACCGCAACGGCACCGCTAACGCTGACGTACCAACTGCGGCCGTCGCCGTCGACTGCTGGCCCGCAGGCAACAGCTATTAACGCTGAAGCAATGTTGAGGAACCCAACACCCAAGACTTCGTCCTCAACAAGATAAAAGCTGTAGCTTGTTGAGTCTCCAACGCGGTCGCACAGCGCTAGGCTTGCAGATCCGCTACCCCCTGCCGCATGCGGGTGCGTGAAAGTCAACGTGCCGTCGCGTGTGCCGTAGAACGTGACCGAAAACCCAAGCGACTCAGGGCAGTCACCGCACACGCACTGCTTGCAGCAGCACGCCTGCTCGGTGCCGACCTTGCCGTCACGCATCACGACCTTGCCGTCTTGAAGCGTGATCTTGGTCATGGGCTGGCAGTCGCCGTGGAGCAGGACGTAATGCTGTACCAAGTCGCAATGGCAGACGAGCCACTGGTATGGCCGAACAGCTGCACGTCTCCGCTGGCATAGCCCGGCTGCTTGGTCATGTCGAACCCGATAAGCGACCAGCCGGCCGAGCCTTTGCGTGCAACCCACCCGTCACCAGGGCCGACGCCAAGGATGACGTTGGTGGCCGTGGCCGTGGCATTCGTTGCCGGATCAAACCGGACCGACGTCACGCCGCCATAAGTCCAAGTTGACGTCCATGAGCAGAACCTGATCCGGCCCACCGACGACTCGTTGCGTACGTCAACCGTGTACGGTGCTGCCTCACGGTCACCGGCCTCAACGATCCGCACGACTTTGCCAATCCGCTCAGCTGCGGGCTTGGTGAATGTGACGCGGTCGGACATTGCTACTCGACCTCAATAGAGCAAACAGGCGGATTGGATTGCACAGATCCCCTTACTTGGATCATGTTGATCGCACCGCCAAGAATCACGCTGCCGTCAGCCGTGACCGAGCTGGAATAGGCGCTAGCGGTTACGTGAAGGCCGGTATGCAGATAGTACCTGTAGCGCCGTGGCTTGCCGGTCGAATACCATTCCGGCCTGTTATCGTCAAACATTATTCCGTAATCAAAAGTAATCGTCCCAGTTCCGCTAGCTGCGTCATACGACACGGTCGGGGAGTTAGCGGTTACGTAGGAACTAACCGGCCATAGCCGGCGAAGAGAGGTGTCTACTTCGTAAGTAGTCGTACCGTCGGTCGTCGCAACAGAAAATACCGGATAGGACTTGCACGACAACGTATGAGTACTTGGAGAGCAAAGCGCAAAGGTTAAGACCCGAGTTGCGCGGCTGCTAATGATAAAGTTTCGGGTTTCCATAGTTGCACTGCGCTAGAGCTGCCGCACGGTCGGCGGCGGAGAGCCAAAGAAAGTCGAAAAGCTTTCTTCCGGGTAAACCCGAAACTCAAGGATGTCTGGCGGGTACGGGCCGGCACCGATTTGCTTGAGATCTCCGTTAGCTGCCAAAGCCATCGGCCCAGCACTTGGCACCTTGTCGCCGTCGTCACTGATGACCCAGCAGCGACGCTTTGCGCTTGCCACGCCGTTGGCCAAGTAGTTGAGCCCGGCGTTTGGCAGAAAGAAGTTGTGCGTTGACTGGCGGTAGATCAGCTCAACCGTGATCTGCCAAAAATCCACAGCCTGATTGCCAAAGATTTGACGGTCTGGCGTTCCTGTGATTCCTGCACACTGCCAGGTGCGAGGCTGGCCGCCGATGAAAAGTGCGTCATTGACCGCACCGGTAAGCCTGACGGCAAGGTCAGCCGGGAAAAGTTCGCGATACCCGGAGATCGTGGCACGCAATTCAGGCTCGGCCTTTGTTAGTCCCTCGTACGCATCATTGGCTTTGTTGACTAAGGCCGCCGTAAGCACGTTGTTTTTGTCGGTTGGGTAGTACTCAGTGCACGCCGCCTGGCCTGTGCCAGTGGAGAAGCTCCACACGTCTGGCAATGCCCACGGAACAGACCCAGGCTCTGAAGCATCTACAGGCCGAACAAAAAACGACACCGACACCTCGGCGTGGAACTTGTCGGTCTCGGTCACCTCAATGCCGCTGCACTCCAGAAACGAGAACTCGGGGTGCGTGCTGCCAAGCGTGTAGCCAACGGCATCAATTACGGCCTGCTGCGTGGTTGTGCCGTCCAGCGTCACGACAAACACCATGGACGCAGTCGGGCTGCCACCGAACTGGTGCGAGTATCCACGCGGCAATACTTCGTTTACGGCGACAACGGCCATGCTAGTTGCCCACAATGTCCACGGGTGGTGCCTCGAGGGCCGCAAGTTTCTCGCGGATCTTCCGCAGCTCGGCCGTCTGCTTCACGGACTCGGCCAGGGCCGGGTCCTCGCGGTTGAGTGCGGCCAACTGTGACGCACCTGAGCTTGTGCGAATGTCATCAAACCGCAGCGGCCCGGTGTCGGCCCGGCTCAACGTCCGCAGTCGCTCTTCGTCTATCGCACGCTCTTGCTCAGCCAGCTGCTGCTGAAGCTGCTGCCGCTCCTTAAGAGCGTTGATCGTCTGGTCAAAGGCTGCCTTGGCATCCTCTCCTGCCCTCGCGGCGGACGTCTCGTTGAGGATGCCGCTTTCAACCTGCCGCTGGATTTCTCGGATCGCCTCTTGGTAGGCGACGGCTGCCGTGAAGCCTTCGTCTCCAAACTCAAGAGCGACGTTAACGGCCAAGTTCGACTGTCCCTGCAGGCGGTCGAGGATCTGCTGTACCGCCTGCTCCTCGGCCGCGAGCTCCTTGGTAGCCTCCTCAAGGGCTTTGGCAGCGGCGTCGCCCGCTTCCTTTACATTCCCCTGGGCGGCTGCAAACGCCGCGGCCGTTGCCTCGGCGTCTTTGCGAATATCATCGAGCGAAGCACCCTGATTTTGTGCCGCTTGGTTCGATGCGTCGGCGTAGGAAAAGGCAGCCTCGGCTAACACGCCCAAGCCGGCAACAACCGCACCAATGACCGTGGCCGCCAGGAGCCCACGAATGGCAATCTTGAGGACGTTT
>Ga0222713_10002328_pt1 | contig 20409 bp, 14 predicted proteins | sample C33_649DmetaG_FD_165061 | JGI IMG/M metagenome (GOLD analysis project Ga0222713, IMG submission 165061) | Estuarine water microbial communities from San Francisco Bay, California, United States - C33_649D | ecosystem: Environmental > Aquatic > Marine > Unclassified | place: USA: California...
CTCATCCCTTCAGACCAATGACTTTCGACGAAATCCTCACCATCAGTTTCACTCTTTTCGCCGTGATTGATATCATCGGATCGATTCCATTGTTGTTGTCACTCAAGCAAAAAATGGGTGGCATTCATGAGATGAAGGCCAGTCTGATTTCCGGAGGTTTGATGATTTTCTTCTTGTTTGTTGGAGAGAAATTTTTAGGCATTCTTGGTGTGGATGTAAAGTCCTTTGCTGTTGGGGGATCCATCGTGATCTTCATCCTGGGCCTTGAAATGGTACTGGGCATTGAGTTTTTCAAGGGTGATGCCAATTCTAAGTCTGGCACTGTTGTTCCCATCGCCTTTCCCTTGATTGCAGGATCGGGGACCCTGACCACCATCATCTCACTCCGATCCAGCTACAGTGAATTGCCCATCCTGATTGGCATTCTGGTGAATGTGGTTTTCGTATACCTTGTATTGCATTCACTGGACTTCATCGCCAAAATACTGGGACAGGCAGGCATGCTGGCCGTCCGAAAATTCTTCGGCGTGGTGCTATTGGCCATTGCGGTAAAGATTTTCGCAAACAATGTTGGTGGGTTGATCAAATGATTGAAATTGGTTCTGCATTGAACTGTTTCAGCTAATATTGGTTAATAAAAAAAATGCAAATGAAGAAATTATTGGTCATTCCCGTATTGATCGTTTTGGCATTGGGCTGGACAGGCTGGAAGACAAAACAAACTAGCCAACCTTTTGTCAGCAAAGCTGAGATCATATCCTGCATGGAAACCAAAACAATCGATGCCTATTTGACCGAAGCATCAAGACCGACATTTGCATCAATGCACAATGCACCTTTGCTCGTTTCCGCCCAGGACCTTCAGGGGAAGATGATCAAATTTGATGTGTCTGATGGTATACAAGCCAATGCCTATTACCTGGCACCCAAGAAAAAATCAAACAAATGGTTGATTGTCATCCAGGAATGGTGGGGCTTGAACGACCAGATCAAACAAGAAGCCGATAAATATTTCAGTGACCTGAAAGACATGAATGTGCTTGCCGTTGATATGTACGACGGAAAAGTTGCAGCCACGCCAGACAGTGCGATGAAGCTGACAAGAGAAGCCAAGCCAGAAAGAATGACCAACATCATCCGTGGCGCCATTCAACAGGCCGGAGCGGATGCTTCCATCTACAGCGTGGGCTGGTGCTTTGGTGGCATGTGGAGTTTGCAAACCGCTATCATCGGAGGCGCAAAATCAAAGGGGACCATAATGTTCTATGGCAGGCCAGAAACAGATATGGACAAACTGAAAAACATTCAGTGCGATGTCATTGGGTTCTTCGGGAACCAGGACAGATCACCCTCTCCAGAAATGGTGACTGCTTTTGAAAAAAACATGGAAGCTGCTGGCAAAAAACTCAACACATTCAAGTATGATGCAGGGCATGGGTTTGCCAATCCAAGCAATCCCAAATTCAACGCTGAAGCGACAGCTGATTCATATGCGAAGGCGATTGCGTTTCTGCGGTCGCATTGATTGATTCAATCATTCAGTCTTGAAGAAACGAGGGTTTAGGGATTGTTTCAACGAATCGCTTTGTGAGACCCATCACAGGAGGGCATTTTCTTGGAAAGGCCGCAAGTACAATCGTTGATTCCTTTTCCATCAAGGATTTGCTGTCTGTATTTTTCAATTCGTGAAATGCGCGTGGCGGGTTGTTTGGCCGCTGTAAAAAATAAATTATAGCCCCTTTGCCTGCCGGGAGTCAAGGCTGAAAAAGCGGCTTTAAAAGCAGCATCCTGATCAAGGATTTGCAGGAGCTCCTCCGGAAATACAAGCTCCATAGACTTATCCACAATGGGTTTGAGACCTGTCTTTTCTAATTCAATGGCTTCAAGAATATATGTTTTGATAACCGGTTCCAGCTCGCGTATTTGATCAAGATGGGTGAACTTGATCATCCTTGCTGATTGCGAATTCTCTCCTGGTTTCAATAAAATTCCATTGAGGTCCTTCATCAGGCTTCCCTTGAAAAAACTGATAGAGCAAAATGCCTTGAAAGCACCCAACAAAACAACATTGCTTTCCTGAAAAACATAACAAGGAACACCCCATTTGATCATTTCTGTCAACTGAGAACCTAATACAATCTTCCTCAATTCAATGAGTTCTTCATTCCATTGTGGAGCATCAAGAAAATATTTGTTAGCTGTTGGGTTCATTATAATGATTGACCTTCTTTCAAGGATAACTTAACTACTCAGTCAAATTTCGGGAATTAAATGATTCATCTTGTAAAGGAACCGGATCTTGAGCAGCAGGCAATTCCTCCACGTTACGCAATTGGCGCTGAATGGCGCGGGTGCGGGTTCCCACCACTTCATCGAGTTGCCCCATGCCGGTTTGAAAATTCCTTTGTGCTTTTTCCAAGAGCCCTCCAAAGGTTTCAAATTCTTTTTTCACCGATCCTAGCACCTTCCAGACTTCACTGCTTCTTTTTTGAAGCGCCAGTGTCCTGAAGCCCATCTGCAGGCTGTTGAGAATAGCTACCAAGGTGGTAGGGCCTGCTACCGTTATCTTGAATTCATCGCGGAGTTGGTCCACCAATGCGCTTCTCCGAATCACTTCTGCATAGATGCTTTCGAAAGGAAGAAACAAAATGGCAAAGTCAGTGGTATTGGGCGGATCAATGTATTTGTCACGGATGTCTTTGGCCATTTTCTTGATGGCCGCTTCCATATTTTTGGTGGCCAGTTCAACAGCATCAGGCGTACCAATATCATAGGCAGCCAACAATTGCTCATATACTTCCTTAGGAAATTTTGCATCGATGGGCAAATACACCAAACTGTTTTCGTCTTCACTCCTTCCCGGTAACTTGACCGCAAACTCAACAGGGTCAGCACTTCCGAGCTTGGTCCTTACATTGGCATCGTATTGGTTGGGTGCGAGGATCTGCTCTAGCAACATGGCCAGCTGCACCTCTCCCACATTTCCTCTGAGTTTGACATTGCTGAGTACTTTTTTCAGGCCACCAACATCGGTGGCAAGGGTCTGCATTTCACCCAATCCCTTTTGCACACTTTCCAATTGCTTACCGACCATTTCAAAAGATTGCCCCAGCCGTTCGTTCAAGGTCTTTTGGAGTTTTTCATCCACCGTTTCGCGCATCTGGTCTAGCCGCTTTTCTGTGCTGTTGATCAACAACTGAACTTTTTCTGATTGATCTCGACTGTGTTGATCCAGCGCGGCGCGCAGCTCATAGCGATTTTCCCTGGCCAGTTTGTTGTTGTCTTCGCGGTTCATCCTGAAGTCTTCCCGAAGGGCATTCTCGATGCGGTTGAGGGCCTTTTCCAAGTCCTCTACTTTTCTCTGAGTAAGCACAGCGCCGTTATCTGTTTTGCGAAAAAGAATGATCAGCAATAGCAGGCAGGAAAGGGCCAACAAAATGGTTTGGATCATGATCATGTTCAAGGATTGAAAAACAAAGATAAATGGGTTAAACCGATTCTATTAGAGGAATGGAAATATGCATCATCCCCCCCAGCGCCTGGCTGCCGAAAGCAAGACGCATTCGTTTGCCATTGTCCAGGTTTCATAACCCTGAGGTCACGAGTTCAAATCTCGTTCTCGCTACAAAGCCTTCCAGAGCAATCGTGAAGGCTTTTTTAATGCGAAGCCGCGAAACAAGTTCGCTTGATTAAGTGGATGAGCGTTAAAAAAGACAAACTCAAATCTATGATTTGAGTTTGAAAGGCTTTGGGTAAGGCGAACTTTTGGGGATGATGACGCAGTCGGCCATCCCGATAAATCGTGGGTGCTTTGTTGTTTTTGCGTGAGGTTTTTATCATTTTTTAGGTTCAAGTCCTGAAGGGGAGCAAAAATGATAAGAAGGTTATACTTTTATAGTAGAACCTTCTTTTATATTAAGATAATGAGCTGCAAAACAATATTATATATCGCAATGTCTGAAGATGGCTTTATTGCAGGAGAAAATGATAATATCGACTTTTTAAATCCTTATCAAATTGATGGGGAAGATTATGGTTATAAAGAATTTATCAATTCCGTAGGGCATATCATTGTAGGAAGAAGAACATATGAAAAAGTTATCAGTATGGGATACGATTATCATACAGACAAGATTGTTTATGTTGCTACAAGTAGTTTAAGACAATCTGAAAATGAGAATCTAACTTATTATAATGGCAGTTTTAATGCACTCATAACTAAACTCAAGGCCTCTCAGAATACAAACATTTACTGCGATGGTGGAGCAGAATTAGCCCAATCATTAATTGCAGAGAATTTAATAGATGAAATAATCTTGTCGATAATACCAGTTAAACTTGAAAGTGGAACATTGCTTTTTGAGAAAGGAAGGGTTCCTCGTAACTTTTCACTAAAGAAAAAAAGAGAGTTTAAAACAGGATTAGTTCAATTTTTTTATGAGTTAAAAAAATAGATTAGTACATGTCATAGCTGCAGATACCTCCGCAGATTTTGCGTAAGGGTTAATCCTATTTTCTAATAATTCCAAATTCAATTCCTGCATTATAGCTGCATCTTTCGTTTGTAAGGGGAGCCAATTTGACAAGACATTTTATTATTCCAGTGTGTCATGAAAATACCCCATGAATTCGACTGAAATCGGTTGATTTCAGTTTTATGAAAACATAACTAACTACAAATCAACGCCCTCATTTTATCAAAAAATCTTACCAACCTTTGGTTGGGTGGGAAATTCAGTTCCACCACCCCGGCACGAATTCGTCTGCACCTTCGGTGCAGCCTACTTCGCGCCTCCCCTCCTGTCCAGGAGGGGAGTTGTTTGACTGTACTGTGCGCCTGTATCCAAGTTTACCAACCGCTGGTTGGAGGGGAGTTTTTGAACGAACCTAATGGCAGAACAGAATAGTGATTAATTCCGTAAATTCAACCATCACAAAATTGCACATGAAAAGACTGGCCTTCAAGATGAAGCTTTTTCCGGGGAACATCGCGGAGTACAAAAAACGGCATGATGAGATCTGGCCTGAGTTGACGGAACTCTTGCATGCAACGGGTATTTCAGACTATTCTATTTTTCTTGATGAAGAAACCTTGGACTTGTTTGGTGTCTTGAGGGTTGAAGATGAATCTGCCATGGACCAATTGCCGCATCATCCTGTGATGAAAAAATGGTGGGCCTACATGCGCGACATGATGGAATGCAATGATGACAACTCCCCGATCAGCATCCCCCTGAAAAATGTATTTTACATGCCTTGAGATGGAAACAAAACCTTCTTTTCAAAACAAAACAGCGATTATTACCGGTGCCGGTCAGGGCATTGGCCTGAAGATCTGTGAGATGCTTGCAGCTGAAGGCGCCCGGGTAATCTTGAATGATGTGGATGAGTCCATGTGCAAGACTGCTGCAGTATCAATCGAAAACAATGGTGGCACATGCATGGCCATGCCCGGAGACTCCAGCGATCCGGCATTCATCCAATCAATGGTTGATGCTTGCACGACACACTGGGATGGTGTAGACATTGCCATCGCTAACGCTGGCATCACCCTGTTTGGAGATTTTTCCGACTATCCTGTTGCAGATTTTGACAGGGTGATGGAAGTGAACCTCAGGGGCACTTTCTACCTCGCGCAAGCAGCATCGAACCAGATGAAAAAACAAGCCCATGGTGGATCATTGCTTTTCACTTCATCAGTGACTGGACACCAGGCACACAAGAACCTTGCCGCCTATGGCATGAGCAAGGCCGCCATAGAAATGCTGGCGAAAAACCTGGTATCCGAACTTTCATCTCACGGCATCAACATCAATACCATCGCCCCCGGCGCAACCCTGACCGAAAGAACATTGCTTGACCCGGCCTATATCGAAACATGGTCGAGGATTACGCCCATGGGAAGGCCAGCAACAGTTGAGGATATTGGGCATGCTGCCTTGTTCCTGGTTTCAGACCATGCCCGTCATATCACCGGACAATCTTTGATCATTGATGGCGGTTGGACTGCTGTCAGTCCAACTCCTTATTGAACATGAACATCACACTACTTTGCAACCACAGGTCAATGCTCGGCGAGGGTCCTGTCTGGGATGCCGCCAACAATACCATTCTTTGGGTGGACATCATGGGCTGTGCCATCCATCAATTGGAAAGAAACAACAATGCCTTTCACAGCATTGCCACACCCAGCATGATTGGTTCTTTTTCCCTTTGCAATGACGGCAACATTGTTGCAGCACTGCAAGAGGGGTTTGTGTTCATCAACAGGAATACCGGAGAAATCAATGCGATCGGCAATCCTGAAAAACATCTGCCTGGCAACCGGTTCAATGATGGCAAAACGGATCCTGCCGGAAGATTTTGGGCAGGAAGCATGTCGCTGACGAGTGAAACCGGCACAGGAAGCCTTTACATGCTGGACGGCAATTTGACTATCAACAAAAAGATTGAAAACGTCTCCATTTCCAATGGCTTGTGCTGGAGCGAGGACCTGCAATATTTTTATTACATCGATACCCCCACCATGGAAGTGGTTCGGTATGATTATGACAACAGCAATGGTGAGATCGGCAACAAGACCACGGTAATTAGCATTCCCGGCAAAGAAGGCTATCCTGATGGCATGACCATGGACAGCGAAGGGATGCTCTGGATTGCGCACTGGGAAGGATGGCAGGTTGCACGGTGGAACCCTTTCACCGGTGAAAAAATTGATGCCATTCAGTTACCGGTTTCGCTGGTCACTTCGATCTGTTTTGGTGGCGAGCACATGGATGAGATGTTCATCACTTCAGCCAAGGTCGGATTGACAGATGAGCAATTAGCAGAAGAACCCTTGGCTGGAAGCAGCTTTATCATTGAACACAGTGGTTTTAAAGGATCTGGGTTTGCACCCTTCAACATAACGCAACAATAAACCAACTACATGAAACCAACAGGCATCATCAGCAGCTTTCTTCTTCTTTTTGCATTGTCGGTTACTGCACAGGTAACGCAACGCAACATCCTGGCCACCACCTATTCGCCAGAAAAAGTTGTTGCATCCATCATCCCCAAAGACAAATGGAAACCTTATCCGTTGACACCACAACAATGGAAGGATGCTGTTCCGGACAGCATGCTGAAAGGCATTGTGGACGGCGCTTCCAGCGTCATGTCCTACAAATTTGAGCCCATCAGCGGATCGGTTTCCATGGACTTCAAGCGCACCGGCGACAGGCTCAGGCATTCCGGCATCTCTTTCAAAAAAAGAGAAGTGTTGATGTACATGGTGCTGGCAGAAAGCATTGAAGACAAGGGTCGGTTTATGGAAGCCATCTTCAACGGCATCTGGTCAATCTGTGAAGAAAGTTTTTGGGGGGTGCCGGCACATATCGGCGGAACCGGACTTCCAGATGTGGAGCGTCCTGCGGTGGACCTTTTTGCGGCAGAAACGGCAGCTGTGATGGCCATGGCAGATTATTTTGTCGGCGATAAGCTGGACAAGATCAACCCATTGATCAGGAAGCGCATCTATCATGAAACGGACAGAAGGCTGTTTACACCAATGTTGAAATATGGCGACGGTTACAAGTGGATGAGCAGAACAATACCCGTGAACAACTGGAATCCCTGGATCATGTCGAACTGGATACTCAGCAGCCTGATGCTGGAGCGCAATGAAGTCAGAAGGGTTACCATGACCAATGCCGCCATGAAAGGACTGGATGCCTACCTGAACAGTTTGGGCGATGATGGTGGTTGTGATGAAGGCCCAAGCTATTGGTTTGCTGCAGGGGCCAGCGTTTACGATTGCCTTGAATTGCTGCACAATGCATCCAACGGTGCCATCAATATTTATGGCAATGAACTCATCAAAAAAATGGCGACCTATATCACCAACACCCATATTGCAGGAAACTATTTTGTGAATTTTGCGGATGCTGATCCGACCCTCACACCCAGCGGCATGTTGCTCTATCGCTTTGGAAAGGACATCAATGATACCACCATGATGGAGTTCGGAAAATGGGCACTGCAAAACTATCCCTCCAAGCCAGGTGGTTCGACGGGTATGAGGATGCGCCACATGGGTTCCCTGCTCAACCTCAAAAATATTGATGCAAGCCCAAGTAAATTCAAGGACCCTGCCAGTGCCTGGATCAGCGACATTCAAATCTTGACCGCAAGGACGGAGAAGGGATTGTTCCTTGCTACCCACGGAGGCCACAATGCAGAAAGCCATAACCACAACGATGTGGGTGATTTCATCATCTATGTGAAAGGTGAACCCATGATCATTGATGCAGGCCGTGGCAATTATACGGCCAGAACATTTTCAAGCCAGCGCTATGAACTCTGGTTCACCCAATCACAGTACCATAATCTTCCCATCATCAATGGGGTTGGACAACAGGCCGGACGTGAGTTTGAAGCGAAATCTGTCAAAAGCCTGATCAACGAAAAAGAATCCTCCCTTACCATGGATATTGCATCGGCCTATCCCGACAGTGCAGGCATTGAACGCTGGAACAGGACCGTGAGGCTCAACAGGGAAAGAGAAACGGTGGAAATCAATGAGGATTACCAGTTCAAGGCGAACCCCGTTTCATTGCAACAGGTATTCATGACCGTCTGTGCTGTTGATACCAATGTTCCCGGAAAGGTTTTGTTCAGTGATGCCAAAGGAAACAAATTGGCATTGGATTATGACGCAAAAAAATGGACTGTAACAACAGAAATACCTTCTTTTGAGGGGATGGAATACGAAAGTTTCGACAAGAAATGGGATGGGAAAAAGATTACAAGGATCATTCTGACGAGAAATAACACAAAGTCCAAAGGGGATCACCGATTTTCATTTCAAGTGAATTAACTTTGCCGCCCCGGCCTCGTAGTACAATGGATAGTATAAGAGTCTCCGAAGCTCCAGATCCCGGTTCGATTCCAGGCGAGGCCACACGCTTACAAAAAGACAATTCTTAAAAGGATTGTCTTTTTTATTTCTGGTACACCCTCACATAGTCAATCTCAAAGCGATTTGGAAATGATGTTTGGGATGGATCACCACCATTCATGCCACCCATGGCAAGGTTGAGCAACATATAATGAGGCTGACGAAAGGGATTAAACCCAGACCCATCGCGGTTGTACAATGAGTCTACATCAACCCTGTTCAAGAGTTGATCATCCACAAAAAGGGAAATTTCGCTTTCGCTCCAATCCATGCGCCATACATGAAACTTGCTGGCCCATGCCGCGCCACCAAGAGAATCAGTTGGGTATTTTTTGCCATACCATTTTGCACTGTATCCATTGCTGTTCAGGCAGGCGATATTGGCCAACAGTGAACCACGATAATACTCCATGATGTCAATTTCCCCATTGGCAGGCCATCGTTTTGTATCACCAAGCGTCCACCACGCGGGCCACATGCCTTTGCTGATATCGATGCGTCCACGCATTTCAAAACGACCATACTGCCAGGAAAACTTTTTCCTGGTATTCACACTAGAGGAAGTGTACAAGATGTTCTTTCGGCTTTTTTTCCAATCGGTACTTCCCTCTTCATAAAGCGGATTGGGTTTGTTTTCCCTTCTGGCTTCAATCACCAGCATCCCATTTTCACAAACGGCGTTATCCCTCTGGTACCATTGCAACTCATTGTTTCTTACAAAGCCTTTTTCATAAGACCATTTGCTGGTATCGGGCGCACCATTGACGTTGAACTCATCGGCCCAAACCAACCTGTATTCACTGTCCTTCGGATGAGCAGGAAAATTATTCTTTTGCGCGAATGAAAAGGAAAAGAAGCACACAAGAGGCAACAGCAATTGTAAACGTTTGAGAAAAATCATCTGATGAATTGATTGCAGGTATAAAATGATGAATAGAAAAAATGCTATGGTATTTTGCTCACATCCACCACTACAATGGCTGAACTCAATGGTGCATTCAATTCATATGTCCTGGGATTAGAAAACCCTATAGATACAAGCAAAAATTTGTTGCGATAGGTTGCGGACTTTAATAAGGCATAATCGATACTAAGTGTAAAGAACCCACTCCGCTTTCCCTGGGCTACTTCAAGATTGGCAGGAATGATAAACATGCTTGAGGGCATGATAACATTGGTGACGGGGTCCAATAACTTGGCATTGAAAAGTTTCTGAATGGTGTCATTGTTTACTTTTATATCAACACCATAAGCATCCGTTCCTGGACCAGACAAAGATGCACCCATGGTGATGTTTAATTTTCCTTTCGCCTTGTCAATGCTGTAGTTCCAGGTAGAGGAATCCGTTCCGGTAGGAACAGGATACTGGTTATTGGTACCGCCGGAACGAATCACAGATTGAGGCATATAAATCTTGGTAAAGCCATAGTCCATCTTGGCATCGTCTTTGGTGCAGCCAAAGAAAAATATCAATGCAGCAAGAATCATGGATCGCTGGATGAGAATATTCACTCTTTTCATTTTTTATATTTTATCGATTGGAAGACATCGACCCTACCAACCAGGATTCTGTGTGAGGATGCCATTGGATTTATTGATTTCAGACTGGGGTATCGGATAGAAATACATTCTTGACGGATTGAAAACCCTGTTCTCTATGTTAGCAACCGAATACACAAATCTACCCATGGGGTTTTTTGTGATTTGCAAACCTTTCATGGGTTGATTCAATACATTTTCTGCATCTTTCCAACGGAGCAAATCCCAGAAACGGTGATTCTCAAATGCTAACTCCACTTGCTTTTCCCGTTTTAGTGCCAATCTGAATGCATTTTTATCTGCTGCAACGACAACCGGCATGGCAACATCCGGTCTTGCGCGAACCATATTGATGGCCTGTCTTGCATTCATGACATATCCATTGTTGTTGTCTGGACCATAGGCTTCATTCATGGCTTCGGCGTACGACAGTAAAACTTCTGCGTAACGGATTACCGGCCAATGATGAACCCTTGTGGTATTTTGCACCAGATTGAGTCCGTCATTTAAGAATTTCTTCAGATAATATCCTGTTCGGCTTGCGTTGAGGTTGCTCATCTTGTCTGTTCCGGTTGGGGACTGATCAATCAACCTACCATTCCAAGTGCTTCCATTGGTCACAACATTGAAGGCAAGCCTGGGATCACGGTTGACAAATGGATTTGCGGGATCAGGAACACCCTTGTTCCCAAATGCTGATACCAGGTTTTCAGTCGGTGTGATACCGCTGTTACCACCAGGCGTCGCGATCGGATAATTGCTTCTTTCAATGGCATTGCCTGCAGCATAACGGATGGCCCAAATGGTTTCATTGCTGTTGATGGTATTGTTTTGCAGGAAATAATTGGCATAGCTGGCATCAAGTGTATATGCTCCGGCACCTCTGGCAAGTACAATTACATCGTTGAATGCCGCGGCTGCCTTTTGCCATTTTACAAGATCACCAGCAGGATTATGCAAAGGACTCGCTGCCAGCAACAATGCCCTTGCCTTGATGGCGAGTGCTGCACCACGGGTAAGCCTACCATCATTGTTTTGATAGGGGGATGTTTTCCAATTGACCTGCATGCTGTCCTTGAAACCATCAACCTCACTCACAATAAAATTGATTACTTCATCAAAACTGGCCCTGGGAAGATCGGTATTGTCATTGATGGAAAATGTTTTTTTAACCAATGGAACTCCACCGTAGCGCTTCACCAATTCAAGGTAAAAATATGCCCTCAAAGCATGTGCTTCGCCCCGGTACCAGGCCATGTTCAACGTATCATCCTTGTAGGTGAGCCTTCCTGTTGGAGAGGTAGTATCCCTATTTTTTGACAAAATGGTTTTGTAGTCGGCAGAATTTTCCAAAAAATAATTCGCTGCACGAATCCCCTGGTAATAGCCTCCGTAATAACTGTCCGGATTGTTGAATGGATTCAAGCTTCCATTATTAAAAAGACGCACATTGGCGCTGGGAGAAGTCTGAACGGCCTCATCAGAGGCTGGAGCAAAAAGATTGTTGTCGATGATGGCAAAATCATTTCTCAAATAAACATATGGTGCATTCGCAAACTGAATCAGCGTACTGAAGTTGGTGTTCAAAATATCTTGGGTTTGTGCGAGGTCTATTCTTGTATCCAGAAATTCCTTGCTACAACCTCCAGTAACGGCGATCAGGAGTACGATGGATATTTGTAGGGTTATCTTTTTCAATATCATTGTGATTGCGTTTAGAAGTTCAAAGTGATGCCCGTGTTGAATGATTTCATTCCAGGATAGCCTGCATTCGTTTCAGGGTCAATATTGTATTGATCTGACAATGCAGACCAGGTAAAAGGATTTACGGCATTGACGAATATCCTGAGATTTTCCATTTTCAACCTTTTGAGGGATGATGATGAAAAGCGATAGCCCAACTCCATGTTTCTCACCCTCGTGAAACCATTTTTCTTCACCCAGAATGATGAGGAACGGTAGTTGTTGTCATTCGCCAACAAAGTCAAGCGGGGATAATTGGCAGCAGCACGCGTATCAATGCCTTGGGAAGGATAATAGGCCCATGCATTGCCTGCGAGTGGGAAAACATTGGTATTGTTTACAAATGCAACTGACTGAAGATTGGAGGAGGAGAGAATATTGATGTCATTACCCCCCATACCCTGAACAACAGCAGAAAAATCAAACCCCTTATACCCTAGCATTAGATTGAACGAATATGTGTTGGAAGGATAGTCTGCGGTTCCTATATTGGTTACATCGTTCTGGTCTACCCGACCATTGTTATCAAGGTCTTTGTATTTTAAATCACCTGGCTGAACAGCACCGAACGAAGGCGTAGGCAGCCCAGCTTTTAAACCTCCATTGGAATTGAAATCCGTCACATCATAAAAACCATCAGCAACCAGTCCCATGAGCGATCCAATAGGAAGACCAGTGGTCTTGCTGTATGCATTTACTGGAGGCACTTCCGACTGATTAATGATTTTGTTGCTGAACCGGGAGAACATCCCCCCAATCGATAAAGAAAGTGCCCCAATTTTTTTGTTATAGTTGGTACTGATTTCAAACCCCTTGTTCACCACTTTGCCAAGGTTAACAAAAGGAAGAATACCTCCGAAAACAGCCATTATGTTGTTGTTCTGTGTGATAATCCCTGAGCGGCTGTCCTTGAAGATGTCGACACTGATGTCCAAACCATGCAATATGCTTGCATCGAATCCAACATCATACTTAAAACTCTTTTCTGGGGAAATGGCTGGGTTTGCTGTATAAGAAAGTATCAACCCAGCGTTGCTGGTCAGCGAGTTGTTTCCGGTATTGTAAGACCCGTTAGAAACAAAATATTGCTGATACAAATAGCGTCCGTTGTTGGTATCATCCCAACCAGACAATCCTGCTGAACCCCTTAACTTCAGCATGCTGAAGAATTGGCTGTTTTTCATGAAATTTTCCTTCGACAAAATCCATCCTGCACCAATGGATGGATACGTTACCCATTGCTTTGCCGGAGAAAAATTGTCTGAACCACTGTATCCAAAACCAATTTCTGCGATATATTTTTCATTGTAGGTGTAATTGAACCTTCCACCAATATTCAGGAAATTATAAAAGATGTTGTTCCCACTGTTGTATCCCTGGCTGTTGTTGTCTGCATCCGTAATAAATGCACTGGCAAAATAATTAAGGGCGCTGGAAAAAGCATGACGACCAAAAGTACGGTCATAGCCCGCAGTCAGGTTTATTTGCTTCCAATCATATTGGTCTTCGGGAGTGGTTCCATTGGCACTGATATCTGTGGTATTGTCATTGGTGGTTTTTATACCATTGTCATATCGTGCATAAGTTGAAGTTTTGCTAGACCTTGATCTCGTCCATGTATTAAAGGAAACCGCTTCACTCAAGTACAAACCCTTGGTGATGAAATCCAGGCGTTGCTTTACCAAGAAATTGGCCTGCAATGTTCGGTCCTGTGTGGATGTCCATCCCAATGCATTGATTGATGCAACGGGATTTGAAGGGTATAATGTGGTTCCTGACCAGGCTCCCGAAACCTTATCCTTGACAGGATAAATCAGCGATGGATAACGTGCCATGTTATCCCAAAGGGAAGGCCCATTGAAGTTGGGATAACGCCTTTCCTCAATTCTTCCGCCAAGATCAATTTTGGCTTCAAAGATTTTAAAGAAATTAAAGTCAAGGTTTGTTCTGATATTGAACCGCTGGATTTGTGCATTGGAGGTTTTATCGTTTGTGGGTACATTGTACATGCCTTGGTGCTTCATGTAATCCAGCACAATGGCATATTTCGTCCCAGGATCGCCACCAGTGAGCGCTACATTTGCATTGGTATAACGACCAGTTTTGCGCAATACCTCATTGAACCAATCAACATTGGTGCTTGATCCATTTTGAAATGCCTGTAAGTCAGCATCAGAAAACCTTGGCTTCCACATGAACTGGTTTCCATTCAAGGCATAACCATCATTGCTTACTGCCTGGTTGTATAGCCTTGCATAATCATATGATCCATAAGGCTTGCTGAGGAGTATGGGTTGTTGTGATCCTGTAACAATACTCGCCTGTACTTTCTGCTTTTGTACAACGCCTCTCTTCGTGGTCACCCAAAGCACACCATTTGCGCCCCGCATGCCAAAGCTGGCCAAAGACACGGGATCCTTTAATACAGTGATGGATTCAATTTCATTGGGAGCGATATATGAAAAATAGCCAGTAGTAGTTTGGAAGCCATCTACAAAAATAACCAGTGACGAATTATCGTACGTTCCCCTGCCCCTTACAGAAAGCAATGCATTATCATATCCAGGCTCTCCAGAACGCTGTCTTACCACAAGACCCTGCAGCTGCCCGTAAAGCGTATTGGTAATGTTGGCAACCGGAGTCTTGAACAATTGCTTACCAGTTACTGTTGCCGGTGGAATGGTAGATCTTTCTTTTGAAAGAGAAAGCAAAAAGCCTGGCGTTGTTTCAGGTTGATGGGTACTTTTGGCAACAACTGTTGTGTCTTCATTTTCCTGTGCACCTGCGCAAGTTGGAGCATGCAAAAAAATGCAGGCAAACAAGGTGAAGGAAATAAATGATGGTTTATGCAGGTTCATTTTAATTGTGTTGGTTGGTCAATAGATTGGTTCATGAAAATCAATAACCTGGATTTTGAATGAGGTATCCTTTGTTGATCTCAGTTTGTGGAAACGGATTGAGAAACTGACTGGGTGACCAAAATCCCTGGTAGACTTCCCGGTCTGTATAGTTTGTATTTCCTGTTAATTTCACATTGCTCAGATCATTGAAGGCAAATGCCCGCGCTGCTCCACCGATGATACCATTACCAATATTGCTCAGCTTCCAATGCTTTACATCATTCAGCCGATAATTTTCACTGAACATCTCCACCATCCATTCCCTTTGAATAATGGCACGCAGTTTTGCTTGATTGGTCTCTGTCACTGGAGGTAAACCAGCACGCACATGAATTTTATTTAACTTTTCAAGTGCCTTTGTGGACTGTGCCATTTCATTGTATGCCTCTGCAGCACTGAGGTAAGCGGATGCCAAACGGAAAATGGGAAACTCAAACCACCTTCTTCCACCAGCTTTGTAATAAAATTTGGATATTCTTGCCACACCAAATCCCGGTCCACTTCCAAAAGTGCTGTTGTTCCTCCAGTTCGCATCTCCTGGATTTGTCCATGCATCCATTTCCCAAGGCTGAAAACTTGCCTTGAATCGGGCCTCCATCTGGTTTACCTTGGTAGTGTATTCACTGAATGGCCTTGTTGTTCCCACTGCTGGCCAGCTTTGATTTGTTCCATCAGATTTCCAGTACTGTTCCAGTTGATGGGTCATCAGCACATTCCCCTGACCCTGCCAATACCTAGAACAGTAAAAAGCATTCATGGGAAGCTCGCCCCAATTGTCCGTTGCGCCTGAGGTATTGATAAACTTATAGGCCAAAATCACTTCGGGGTTGTTGAGCTTTGAAGTAGCGGTTCCATAATCGTCCAAAGGATTTCCAGTGTTGATGATCATCAGACCGCCAGCACCTTCTGCTTCAGTAATCACAGCATCGGCCGCTGCGGCTGCCTGATTCCACAGATTTGCATTTGTGCTTCCCAGACAAATCAGGTTATTGTTGGTACCCAAATCAAGATATGGCGTTGCGGTATTGAACAATGGTCTTGAAGCATACAACAGTGCCTTTGCCTTGATGGCCAACACGGCAGATTTTGTCATCCTGCCAATCAGGTTGTTGGCCCATCTGGATGGAAGTACTGCAGCCGATTGATCTGTCCACTTGACAATTGAATCAAGCACATTTTTCAATGAAGAACGAGGAATTTCCAAACTTCCTTCATCGTTTGCATCCAGGGATTTGCTGACAATCGGTACGCCCCCATACATGATCATCATCTGCGTATACCTATATGCAATCAACGCCTGCATCTCTGCTTTGACAACTGCTTTTTCATCAGCAGACATATCACTGACCTTATCAATATTTTCTTTGACCAAATAACATTGCCGTATAGAAGGAAAATTATTATTGTATCCATCCATATCCGTATTGGTACTATTGGCATTCATCCCATTGATGATGATGTTTCGCGAAATTGTCCAGCTGAAACCATAATTCATTGCTCCAGAAAGATTTTCTGAAATCATTGCGTTCCATGTATTGGCAAAAGGAAGCCCTTGTGGAATGGCTCTTCGATAGGCATTTGAGATGGCACCCTGAGCCTTAATAGCTGTAGAAAATACAGAGTCCAAGGTGGTGGTGCTTGAAGTCGGTATTTGAAGAAACTCCTTTTGGCAACCTACAAGAACTGCTACCATGGAAATCAGCACAAAATATTGAATGATACGTTTCATTGTTATCAGCATTTAAATCATTTAAAATTGAATGTTCAAGCCGGTGTTGAAAGTCCTGGTTAAAGGAAACAGATAACCGTCACGGTTTTTGCCTACATCAGCCTGCTCAGGATCAATCCCCTTGATCAGTGATGAACCCCATGTGAAAAGATTGTTTCCGTTCGCATAGCAACGTATCGCTCGAATATTGGTGCGTTTCAAGAAAGTATTGTTTCGCTGGAAAGTGTATGCAATTTCCATATTTTTCAATCTTTGGAAATTGTTTGAACGGAGCCAAAAATCGCTCAGCTGGCCATTGTTTGGGGCTCCAACACCGCCAAGTGAAATCGCAGGATAATAAACCGGAGAACCTTTTGCTGCTTTTTCCGCAGTCCACCGGCCTTCGTAGGCATAATCAAGTACCTGTCCGACATTCTTGGCAAAAGGTGTGCTCAGGATATAACCGGATTGAGGAAAGGAGCCTTTGGCAGTGCCAATAAAAAGGGCAGACACATCAAACCCTTTGTAAGAAAATCCAATCGATAAATTGTATGCCACCTGAGGAAGATTGGCGTATCCAATCGGCACGAGATCTGCCTGGTCTATGAAGCCATCGGCATTGATGTCCCTGAATTTCAAATCCCCCAACCTTGCGTTGTTGCCGAACTTGTTGAATGGTCTGTTGTTCAGTTCTTCCGTAGCGTTGAAGAATCCATCGGTCAACAAACCTTTGTACTGGCCTATGGAGTATCCTGTGGACATCATCCAAGGATATGCTGCGGGAACCTCAGCCCTGTAATCGATTCTGTTTCGGGCGAAAGAATAATTGGCCTTTAAAAAATATCCAATTTGACCAATCTTGTCATTCCACTCCGTCTCAATTTCATATCCCCGGTTGCTTACCTTTCCCAGGTTCAAGGGAGGCGTATTGGCTTGTGGCACGCCAAACGTTGAGGGAATCAATGAAGATGTTACAAGAATATTGTTGCGTTTTTCCAGGAACACTGATCCTGACAAGGAAAGTTTATCCTTAAAAAATTTGAGGTCAGCAGAGAAATTGTATTTCTGTGCACGCTCCCAGGTAACCAAAGGATTTCCTAAAGCAGATTCTGTTGCACCAGGGAAATTGGGATTGGTGCTTGATCCATCACTGTTTCCCCAAAATGATCCGGCCCCATTGACTACCCATGTATTGGGAAGGTATAAATAGCGGCGTCCACCAATCTGATCATTTCCTACTTCGCCATATGATCCTCTCAGTTTTGCCCAACTGATGATATCGTTTTTGTGGAAAAACGACTCGTTGGAGATGATCCATCCTGCAGAAAGTGCGGGAAAGATTCCGAACCTGTTCTGTGGCGCAAAGTTTTCAGTGCCATTGATTCCCAGGTTGAACTCTGCAAGATATTTTTGGTCAAAATTATAGGTCGTTCTGCCCACCAATCCCATCAATCCTGAGGGAATATTAAATGATTGTCCATTGGCTGTATAGCGTTGTGCATTCCCCAAAAGGAGTCCTGAAACATTGTGTTTGCCAAAATTTCTCCTGTAGTTGATGGCTGCTTCCACATAGAGTTTTCTCCAGGTACTGTTGCCCTGGTTATCTGAAACAGAAGGTGGATTCACCCTGCCCCCGATGAAAATAATTTTTCCAGGATTCCCCGGATCCCGCATTGCGGTGTATTGAGGTATGCTGTTCACACGGCTGAAGCCTTTTGAGTAGCTGTCATCATATCCGATGGTTACATGAGACTCGAGGCCTTTGGTTAAATATCCCATGTTGTGTTTTAACTTAAGCACACTGCTGAGCAATGTTGAATACATGGTTCTTGTACCGCCTGTAAGCAATTGTGCCAATGAACTGTATCCGGTTCCCCCTTTTGCACCCAATGGATTGGTAGGCTCACCTGCAAGTCCGATGAATCCCGTCACCAATTTTCCATCAACAATTCCAGGCCCGGTAAAAGGACTGTTTTCAAGGATGTTTTGAATGATCCCCTGGTATCGATTGGCAAAATCACTTGCACTTCCTGAACCCGCAACCTTGTTCACAACAGATTGACCACTGATGTTAAAATTGAGCTGGAAATTTTTGAATACGTCAATGTCAAAATTCGACTTGAAATTGTAGCGCTTGAAATTGGGATTGGTATTTGAACCAGCATATTTGGTATTCGAAAGAATCCCATCCTGGTTGAAGTAACCAAGAGAAGTAAAATATTTCACTTTGGCAGTCCCGCCAGAAACATTCATGTTGTACTGACTTTGCAAGCCTGTACCGCCAAACTGCTCTTCATAATAATTGTGGCTGGTATAGTAAAGCGCAGGACTATTCTTCAAAGCCTCTTTTTGCGCTGCGCTGAGGTTGGTCATTGCATCAACCATGGCTGGGGTATAATCCCGGTTGTTCTGGAACATCCATAGTTCATCATTAGAAAAAAGAAGACGATCAAGGCTGTTGTCTCCTGCAGCCTTTGCATTGTAAACAGCCTCATTCCTGAGCTTGGCAAAGCGATAAGAATCAATGGTCTGGAAAATAGAAGTGGCTTTGGTAAGGCCCTGGTTCATGCTGAAACTGAATTGCGGCTTGTTCACCTTTCCCCTTTTGGTGGTGATGATGATGACACCGTTGGCACCGCGGATACCAAAAACAGCTGTCGCTGATGCATCCTTCAATACACTGATGGACTCCACTTCATTGGGGTCCATCGCATTCAAAATGGTATAGGGCTGCTCTGTGGGCTGCTGGATACCGTCTATGACCACCAGCGGATCCTGACCGTTGAGGGTGGCTACGCCCCTGATTCGGATGGAGGTTGTATTGAGACCGGGTTCTCCACTGGCCTGAAGTGCACTGATTCCTGCAGTACGACCGACCAACATGTTGGTGATGTTTGCCACGGGGGTTTGCACCAGATCTTTTCCGGAAATGGTTCCAACTGCACCGGTAACAGTGGGCTGCTTTTGCTCACCATATCCAACAACAACAACTTCATTGAGTTGGGTAGAGACAGGCAACAACTTGACTTGTAACTCATCCGAATTGCCAACGGTGAGCTGCGCCGGTTTATACCCCACACTGCTGAACAGCAGGATCGCCCCCTTGATGGCCTTGATGCTGAATGCACCACGGGAATCAGAGACAGCCGTCCCTTTTTTATCTTTTACTTTTATGGTAACCCCAATGACAGCATCTCCCTTTTCGGCATCAAGCACGTAGCCGGAGATACTTCTTTCCTGCCCAATCGCAATGGCAGAAAAAAACAATTGGGAACACGCCATCAAAACCATGGCGGTTAAAAATCTTTTTCTCATTATGGCAATTTTGTTGTGTGGAACAAATTAAACAAAAATATTTGAAGACCTTTATAAAATATATCAATCTTCACAAGAGCGGACCGCATCCTTAAACAAGAGCAAAACGCCGAAGGCCGCTGGACGCTTGAACGCTACTTTTATTATGGTTTTGACAAGATCATCAGTATACTAAACCAAAAATCGTATGAAACAATTTCTTGCATTGGTGATAGTATTGGCCACCCTAGATTCCATTGTGCATGGCCAGGAAAAGCCACCTGGAT
>Ga0222713_10002335_pt1 | contig 20376 bp, 27 predicted proteins | sample C33_649DmetaG_FD_165061 | JGI IMG/M metagenome (GOLD analysis project Ga0222713, IMG submission 165061) | Estuarine water microbial communities from San Francisco Bay, California, United States - C33_649D | ecosystem: Environmental > Aquatic > Marine > Unclassified | place: USA: California...
TAATGTGTATGCAAACTATATGAAACAAGTTTATGAGTATGAAACATTTTTAGGTAATAAGAATGTGCATATCTATGAGGACCAAGATCATTTTACAATTAATGCAAATAAAAAAGTTACCATATATAGATGTGGTGCAGAAAATTTACCTTGGGAAGATATAAAAGATATTGATTGTGCATTTACAAGTCCACCATATTTTTCTACTGAAGAATATAACAAAGGTGGCAAACACGAAGAAGATCAATCTTGGTTTAAATTTAATGAATATGAAAGTTGGAGAGATAATTTCTTTTTACCTGTATCTCAAAAAAGTTTTGAAAGTTTATCTCCTACAGGACATTTGTTTGTTAACATTATGGATCCAACAGTTAAAGGTAAACGATATAAAAGTTGTGATGAATTAGTGGACAGTTTACAGACTTATTTTCAAGGACAGATTGGTATGAGAATTATGCAAAGACCAAAGTCTGATAAGTTATTTGAGAATGATGAGGCCAAACAAGAATTTATGAATCGTATTTTTATAGAAAACATTTGGTGTTTCTGTAAAAAAGTTAATACACAAAGACTAGATTATTTTAGACACGCTAGAAAGGCAACACTACCAATTTAAATAAATAATTATGTCAATGGCTATTTCAGAACATTCATATAACGATTTAAAAGAGTATTGGGACTTTCAACGCAAGTTGGAGTACAATAGAGAAATATTAAAAAGAAATATACAAGAATTTTCACCTATGAAAATAAATCCAGAGATGAGTCATTTCAATGAAGATCAAATATTTGATTTTATGTGGGCAAGATTAGACCAAGATGATTATGAAGATCCACCTACTGAATGGACACCAAAGAATGAAGAATATAGATTATGGAACGAGTCTGATCCTTTAAAACAATTACAATTACCAAAACCTAAAGGCAGACCAGTGATTTTGAGGGCAAAAAAGAGTGCAAATAATAATTCATAAAGGCAAAGAATATTTTACATATAATTTTCCAGAGTCAATGCTTGACGAAATAAGAAAAATATGTTATAATTTAGGTATTAAATATTATTGCATAAACTATAATAGGAGTGAACAATGAGTGATTTTTTAAAAGATATAATAAAAGAAACAGGTAATGAATATGCTGGTATCGTAAGTGATGGACTTGAAACAGGTGATGTAGATAGTTTTATAGATACAGGTTCATATTCGTTAAATGCCTTACTATCAGGTTCTATCTTTGGTGGTTTACCAGCAAATAAAATAACAGCAATCGCAGGTGAGGCCGCAACAGGTAAGACGTTCTTTGCTCTAGGTATTGTAAAATACTTTTTAGATAAAAACAAAGACGCAGGCGTAATCTATTTCGAATCAGAAAGTGCAATTACAAAAGATTTAGTTGAAAATCGTGGTATTGATTCTAAACGAATGGTCGTAGTACCAGTTGCCACAGTACAAGAATTTAGACATCAATCTATTAAAGTGGTTGACAAATACTTAGAACAACCAGAAGATAAAAGAAAACCTTTGTTGTTTGTATTAGACAGTTTAGGTATGTTATCTACTACAAAAGAAATGGAAGATACTGCCGAAGGTAAAGAAACAAGAGATATGACAAGATCACAAATTGTCAAAGGTGCATTTAGAGTATTAACATTGAAACTAGGTAAAGCAGGAATACCAATGATTATGACCAATCATACATATGACGTAATTGGCTCTATGTATCCACAAAAAGAAATGGGTGGTGGTTCTGGTTTAAAGTATGCCGCAAGTAATATCGTGTATCTATCTAAAAGAAAAGAAAAAGATGGTACGGAAGTAATTGGCAACATTATTCATTGTAAAAACTATAAATCTAGGTTGACTAAAGAAAATGCTCAAATAGATGTACGACTAACTTATAAACACGGATTAGACAGATACTATGGTCTAATTGACTTAGCACTTAAACATAATATATTTAAAAATGTTTCAACAAGAATAGAACTACCAGACGGAACAAAACAGTATGCAAAAACTATCAATTCTGAACCTGATAAATTCTTTACTAAAGATATTCTCAATCAAATTGACGAAGCTGCCAAAAAAGAATTCCTTTATGGACAAGAATAACTATGTATTTGTCCAAAAAGATACAGATGATTTTTCCTGTATCAAAATTATCGAAGGTGAATATAAAGATATTATTTACACCTACGGTCAAGTTAAATTTGCAAGTGAAGAAAACGAACAAGGAAGATTACCATTAAAATTTACTTATGACATACAACGCAATCCTAACAATAAAGATACTGAAAGTATTGAGTTTAGAAATATGATTGGTGATATTTTAATAGAAGTAATGGAAAAACAACTTGAACAAGGCAAATTTAACATCAATGAACAACGACAGATTTGAAAATACCATATTAAGTAATCTTATTCATAATGAAGATTATACACGAAAAGTCTTACCTTTTTTAAAAGAAGAATATTTTAAAATACGAGAAGAAGTTATTATCTTTAATGTGATAAATGACTTTGTAATTAAATATAATAATCTTCCATCTAAAGAAGCCATTATCATTGAGTTGTCAAACAAAAAAGGTTTGACCGAAGATGAATTTAAAATATCTAAAACATTATTAAACAATTTAAACAAAAGTGATGTTGAGTATCAATGGTTGTTAGATACAACTGAAAAATTTTGCAAAGATCGTGCAGTACATAATGCTGTGTTATCTGGTATTCAAATCCTAGATGGTAAAGATAAGAAACATACAGCAGAAGCCATACCAGGCATTTTATCTGAAGCTCTTGCAGTTTCATTTGATACAAATATCGGACACGATTATTTAAATCAAACCGATGAACGATTTGATTATTACCATAGAACCGAAGAACGATTAAAGTTTGATTTATCTTATTTTAATCGTATAACTAAAGGCGGTCTACCTCCTAAAACTTTAAATGTAGCACTTGCTGGTACTGGTGTTGGTAAATCTTTGTTTATGTGCCACGTAGCTGCGTCTATGATAAGTCAAGGTAAGAATGTATTGTATATCACTTTAGAAATGGCCGAAGAACGAATTGCTGAACGTATAGACGCAAATCTTTTAGATGTAACCATAGATCAACTCTATACAATGCCAAAAGATATTTATGAAAATAAAATTAAACGATTACAAAGTAAAGTAAATGGCCAACTTATTATTAAAGAATATCCTACTGCTTCTGCTCACACAGGACACTTTAAAGGTTTATTAGATGAACTTTCTTTAAAGAAATCATTTAAACCAGATATAATGTTTATAGACTATTTAAATATTTGTTCAAGTAGTCGTTTTAAAGGTGGCAATATATCATCTTATTTCTATATCAAAGCCATCGCTGAAGAACTACGAGGTCTTGCAGTACAATATGATTTACCAATTATATCTGCTACACAAACAACTAGAAGTGGATTTATGTCCAGTGATATTGGTTTAGAAGATACTTCAGAATCATTTGGTCTTCCAGCAACTGCTGACTTTATGTTTGCCATTATTTCTAATGATGAGTTAGAACAACTTGGTCAATTAAAAATTAAACAGTTAAAAAATAGGTATAATGATCCTGCAGTTAATCGTGCCTTTATCGTAGGTGTAGATAGAAGTAAAATGAGATTATTTGATGTAGAACAATCGGCACAACAAATTGTAGATAGTAACCAAGAAAGTCCTGAATTAGTAGAACAAGAGTCAGGCCCTCAAGCACCTGCACCTGAGGACGCATATAACAAATTTTCTGATTTTAAAATATAATGAATAGAAAAAAAGAAAAACGATACGGTCAATCTAAACTGGCACGAATGGCAAACAAAAAAGTTGATCCTAGAACTATGCCTAAAATTTATTATAAAACAGAAATGATAATGAATGATGGACAGTTAGTTTGGAGAGCAGTAGAACGCCCAAGTGGTATAGTCATTTATGAGTCTTTCTTTGAAGAAGATGTTAAGAAAGTCGTTAAGTTTCAAAATAAACATAAGACATTTGGTATCTTTGGTTTCCCTAATTGGTTTGATTGTAGAACGGAATCAGAAATCAGACAGGCAAATAAGTCAAAATAATCATACATAAATATATGTATGGCAGATAAAACAGCATTACAAGAATCATCTCAAGCATTATTTTCATCTATAGCAGACTTTATAGGTGCGGCTGATGTTGATAAAAAATTTGATTTAAAAAAATATCCAACATTTGCAGATTTTAAAAGAGATTATAAAAAAGTTATAGAAGAAGCTCATACTAGAGTGGATACACCAGGTGTATCGTTAAATGATGTAATAAAATTTTTAGATACTAATAATGATTGGTATGTTTCATCTAATATAATTGCTGTTCAACTTATTAAACAAATTACAAGTATAGATCCAGACTACAAAATTAAAAGTAAAGGTTATCAAAATTTATTTTATTTAAGAGGTGATAATGCTGTAATGGGAACTATTCAAAAATTGTTTACTATTGCTAACAAAGCACCTATTACAGTTAAAAATCAAGCTGCATTTGGTAATATTAATAAATGGAATCCTGCAGATATTTACCTTGCAAGTAAAAAGGCAAAAGATGTTTTAGCTGCAACTTTAAAGAACGCAAAACCTAAATCATATACTTTTTCAGATTTAAACATAGTAACAAGTGATTTAATAGATAGTGGAGATTTATTACCTCTATCTTTAAAGAAAACAACTAAAAGTGCTGTACTTCAAAAAGTTAATTTCAATAGAAAAACAGAAATAGAATATTTAAAAAAGATTTCTTTTAAAAAGACAACTGATTGGCAACCATATAAAAGAGTTGCATTTGGTAAAAAAACAGAAACAAGAGATATGAGAATTATGTTAAACACTGGAGGTGATATAAAGTTAAGACACGATCCTAGTGCTAAAAGATTTGTTGCAGAATTTATAGGAGGCGGTGCAGAAGCAAGAGGAGGTTCTATTGGTTCAATGAAAGTATTTACTGAACTTCTAGCTTTTGTAGATAAACAAACAGCACAAAAAGTTTTAAAAGAATATATTGACGGAGAAAAACAATACTTTAAAGAAATAGAACCTTATATTAAACAAAGAGATAAAATGAATAAACAAAATCCTAATCTATTTGATTTTAAAAGAGGAGAAGTAAGTGCTATTAATATTATCAATAGAATAATGCCTATTTTAAAAAAATGGTTTGATAGAAAAGACAAAAAAAGTCAACAAGAAATTAATAATTTTATCCATATTATGTTTGAATATGTTACTTCTCGTACCCCACTTTCAGGTAAATTTGTTATTGCAAAAGGTAATTAATTATAAATAGTATCGTAAGTTGTTGATTTTACTTATGGATTTGAGTGGATTTTACTTGACAATGTGTGCGATATATGATATAATGGATATAGTGGGAGATAAATGTATAGTTTTAAACAGTTTTTTATTGAAGCTAGGAATACACACCTAGAACATTTAGAGGACGAAATCATTAATAACGGTTACGAAGGTGGCCTAAACGCAGTAGAATTTCTTAAATCATTAAGAAATATGCTGTCTGGCTCATCACGTTCTAAAGTTAATGTTTCTGTCAAATGGGATGGTGCACCAGCAGTAATCTGTGGTATTAATCCTGAGAACGGCAAATTTTTTGTTGGTTCTAAATCCGTATTTAACGTAACTCCCAAAATCAATTACACACAATCAGATATAAGACGTAACCACGATGGTGGTCTTGCGGATAAACTATCCGTATGTCTAAAAGAATTACCAAAACTTAATATACAAGGTATTGTACAAGGCGACTTGTTATTTACTCCAGGTGATATTAAGTCGGTAACTATACGAGGTGAAAATGCTATTGCATTTACTCCTAATACAATAACTTACGCAGTCCCAGAAAATACTGAACTTGCAAAAAGAATACAACGAGCAAAATTAGGCATTATCTTCCACACAACTTACACAGGTAAAAAAATGTCTGATCTTAAAGCAAGTTTTGGCGTCAATGTAAATCGTTTTACAAAGACGCCATCAGTATTTTTTGATGACGCAAGTTACAAAGACGCTTCAGGAGTAGCAACGTTTTCATCAGCAGAAAGTGACCAATATGATTCATTATTAAGAATGGCATTAGGATCTATATCTAAAGGTAAAAGAATTTTAAATTTACTACAAAGACAAACTAATTTATTATCCGTAGGTGCAAGATTAAAAATATTCTTTAATGATTATATTAGAAAAGGCCAAGAGATATCTAATGTTAACAAATTATTAAATGATTTTAAAAAGTATTATGCTTCAGTTTTAGATGATGAAATGTCTAGTAAAAAAACTGATAGTGCAAAAAGAAAATACGAACAAATAAGAAACGAAGGATTAAGATTTATAGATTCTTATTCAGATGAAATATATTTTGCAATTGCAAGTTATGTTACATTACAAAGAGTTAAAAACTTTTTAGTAAACAAAATGAATCAAATTAAATCAATAGGAACTTTTTTACAAAAAGATAATGGATTTGAAGTAACAAATCCAGAAGGTTATGTTGCTGTAGATAGAATGGGCAACGCAGTTAAATTAGTAGATAGATTAGAGTTTAGTACCGCAAACTTTACTTTAGCAAAAAATTGGATTAAAGGATAATGGCACAATTTAGAACAGATAGAAACATATTAAGACCACAGGACGTTACAAATTATGAAGTCCAAATGTTGGGAGAAAGACTTACTCCTTCTGGTACTTTAACGGATGCCTTTGGACGATTAAGAATTTCTGAACCATTTACTTTATTTGATAGTGTCCATAGGTATGAAGAAAATGATAAGTGGTCAACTTCAACAACAGGTACAGCTTCATCTACACATTTACCAAACGAAAGTTGTATGAGAATGGACGTTGGCGATCAAGCAAATGATGAAATTGTAAGAGAAACAAAAAGAGTATTTACTTATCAGCCAGGTAAATCATTATTAATAATGAATACTTTTGTTTTTGCTACACCAGTTGCTGGATTAAGACAAAGAATTGGTTACTTTGGTGCTCAAAATGGAATATTTTTAGAACAAGATGGTACTACATTATATCTGGTTAAAAGAAGTTATGTAACAGGTTCAGTTGTAGATACAAGAGTAGCACAAGCAAATTGGAATTTTGACAAATTTGATGGAACAGGTTACGCTCATTCAGTAGATGGTCCAGAACACGCAGAAGGACTTGATGTAACAAAATCAAATATCTTTTGGATAGATGTAGAATGGTTAGGTGTAGGTGATGTAAGATGTGGATTTGTAGTAGATGGTAAAATGTATATTGCTCATATTTTTCACCACGATAATATAAACACAGGTCCTTATATGACTACGGCTACATTACCAATTAGAGCAGAATTAAAAGTAACTTCTTCTATAAATGATAGTACAACTCACTCAATGAAACAAATTTGTAGTACGGTTATAAGTGAAGGTGGATATCAACAAGTACAAAAAGAATTATTTGCTCGTAGAACTTCAGCACTAGGAAGTATCGGAACAACATTTTTACCTTTAGTTTCTATGAGATTAAAGTCAAGTAGATTGGACGCTGTAGTTATACCAAGTAGGATAAATGCTTTAGGTATTGCTGCTACAGGTACAAGTAACTATGAGTTTGCTTTAATTAAAAATGGTACATTAGGTGGTTCGCCAAGTTGGGCTTCTAATTCTGATAGTATTGAAATAGATACAGCCGCTTCATCAATTACAGGTGGAACAATTATTAATAGTTTCTTTTCAGTATCTACCAATCAATCAGGACAAAATATTTCTGAAGCACAACAATACAATTTAGATTTACAATTAGGTAGAACTTTAGCAGGTGTAAGTGATATTTACACTCTTTGTGCTAGAACCTTATCTGGAACTAATAGTGCCATTGGTAGTATTGGTTATTATGAGATAAGAGGATAATATGAAAACATTTTTAAATTTTTTAAAAGAAGCTGAAACAAAAAGAATTATAATGATAGGTGGACCTGGTTCGGGTAAATCAACCTATTCAGAAATTATAACTAAGAAGTTAGGTATACCTCATATCTACACAGGTGATATGATGAGGAAATTAGCACAACAAGATACACCAGACGGTCGTAAAGTAAAAGAGTTATTATCTAAAGGTGAGTTTGCACCACTAGACATTGTGATTAAAGCTGTGAAAGATAGAGTTTCACAATCAGACGCAAAAAATGGATATGTGTTTGATGGTTTTCCTCGTAATGTTATTCAAGCAAATAAAATGAAAGAAGAAGGTATTGGTTATGATTATGTAATTAATTTACAAGTATCGGAAGAAGAAGTAATACGAAGATTATCAGCAAGAGGAAGAGCAGATGATAAACCAGAGATTATTAAAAATAGAATTAAAGTATATCATAGAGAAACTGCTCCATTATTAGATTACTTTAAGAATGAAATTATTAACATAAAAGCAGAAGGTGGAACACCTGAAAGTATTGCAAACGAAATTATTAAAAAGGTAGAAAATGAAAGTAAATAGTTTTCAACAACACTTAGCAGAAGGTTTATACGATCCAGGTATATTCAAAGCATTCTTTTTAGCAGGTGGGCCAGGTTCTGGTAAATCGTTTGTAGCACAATCTGTATTTGCAGGTTCAGGATTAAAAGTAGTAAACTCCGATAGTGCTTTTGAACGAGGATTAAAAAAGGCAAATTTATCTTTATCTATGCCAGATGAAGAAGAATACTTTAGAGATATTATAAGAAAACGTGCTAAAGCAACCGCCATTACACAATTAAATAATTACGTTGATGGTAGATTAGGATTAGTGTTAGACGCAACGGGAAGAGATTACGATATTATACAAAGACAACATAATATGCTACAACAATTAGGATATGATTGTTATATGATCTTTGTAAACACAAGTTTAGATGTAGCACTTGAAAGACAAAAACGTAGAGAAAGACAAGTGCCAGAATATATTACTAAAAAAAGTTGGGAAACAGTACAAAGTAATATTGGAATGTTTCAACGATTGTTTGGTATGGAAAACTTTATTGTAGTAGATAATAATAAGTCAGATGTAGAGTTAGTTACATTGACTATGGCTAAAATAAATAAAATAGTAAGAAAACTTATAAACTTTCCTGTGAAAAGTTATATTGCAAAAAGATGGATGGTTAAGGAAAGACAGGCAAAACAAAGATGAGATTTAAAGAGTTTTTAAAAGAGTCTATTATAGACGTACCTAGAAAAAATTACGCAGTAATTTTCGACAATGCTGATACTGATAGTCCTAAACTAAAAGAAAAAGTTAGACAGCAAGTATTAGATGGTATTAAACAATTTGAAAAATTTGGAAAAATAGTTAAGTATGGAATGATTGGTTCTATATTAACTAAACAATATAGAAAAGACGCAGACCTTGACATTAATATTTTATTTGATCTTCCAGGTTCTAAAGAAGAACAAGAAGTATTACATAAAAAAATTAGAGAGTTTCAAGGTACAGTTAATGGTGAAAAGATACCAGGAACTGAACACGTTATCAACTATTTTTCTATCATAGATCCTGCTACATATAGTAAGGCAAACGAAATGGCAGATGGTGTTTTTGATTTGAATAAAAATACATTTATCAAAAAACCAAAACCATTAAAGTTTGAACCAGAAACATACGTAGCGGATTTTCAGCGTAAAGTTGCTGAAATAGATGTTGTTAAAGGTGAACTTGTAAGAGATATGATTGATTATGAGGAACTAAAAGAATTAAATCCAAAAGATATTGAGGGTTTAAATAAATTAGTTTCAGATAAGTTAGATGAAATTAAATCTGCTATTAACACTCTAATTGATATTGGTGACAAAACTACACAAGAACGTAAAGACGCTTTTGTAAAAGATATGTCGCCAGACGAAATCAGAAAGTTTGGTGTTAAAAATAAATTGCCAAAAAATGTAATTTATAAAATGTTAGAAAAGTATCATTATCTCACCTTTTTTAAACATTTGAAAGACATTATGGCAGATGGTAAAATAACACCAGCCGAACTGAAATCATTATCAAAAATAAAAGAAGCCAAAGGTAGACATATAGCGTTTACCTTTGGCCGATTTAATCCACCAACTATTGGCCACGAAAAATTATTAGACCGATTATCGTCTGTACGAGCAGATGAGTATTATGTATTTTTAAGTAGATCGGAAGACTCAGATAAGAATCCTCTATCATATAGAAACAAAGTTGCTATAATGAAAAAGATGTTTCCTAGATATGCTAGAAACATTGTAGTCAGTCCTTCTAATAGAGTGTTTGACATTGTAGTTGATTTGTACAATAAAGGTGCAAGTGAAGTAACGATGGTAGTTGGTTCAGATAGAGTAAGAGAATTTGATACATTATTAAAACAATACAATGATATAAAATCCAGACACGGATATTATAACTTTGATAACATTAATATTGTATCTGCTGGCGAAAGAGATCCAGACGCTGAAGGTGCAGCTGGAATGTCAGCAAGTAAAATGCGAGCTGCGGCAGCAAAAGATGACTTTGCAACTTTCATTAAAGGATTACCAGGACGATTTGCTAAATCAAAAGACGCTGAAGATTTATTTAAATACGTAAGACAAGGTATGAGATTAGTGGCAGATGTAAATGTGGATGCTGGTGCAGGTGCATTACGCTTTAAACCTTTCATCACAGCTTCTACAAAAGAAGAATTAGATAAGATGACTTTAAGGGACAAATATATTTCAGAACACCTATATGAAGTCGGAGATATTGTAGATGATGTGGACAATGGAATAACAGGAGTGATTATAAGACGAGGAACAAACTATGTTACTTTAGAAGATGTTAATATGAAGTTTCATAGAGCGTGGTTATATAACATTATGGAAACACCTGTATATCCAATTGAATTAGAAGAACGAGCAAGACAGCTCAAATATGACAAAGAAACGGATCAACCTAAAAAATACGTTGCTGGATTATCTGATAAAGAGAAAAAGGCACACGATAGACATTTAGAAAAACAAGGCAAAAAGTCAGATAGTGATCCTAGTGCTTATACACAATCACCTGCTGACAAAGTTGCACAAACTAAACCAAGTAAGTATACCAAGAGATTTAAACAAATGTATGGCGAATTAAATGTAAATAAAGAAGCCGTAGATATAGGCCACGATTGGGCTATGCAAAATGCAAAAATGACCCCAGGCGAACCTCAATATGATCCGAAGTATCAAGGAACTACTTACAAACCAAGTAAATCTGAAGATAATTTAAAACAGGTTTCTGGAAAGATGATAACAAGTATGATTAAACCAGTTGAATTAAAAGATATAGAGGAATGGGTAACTAGCAATATTACCATAGATAAATATAAGGGAAGATATGGTAATGAATGGGAAAGTAAGTTACAAGAAACTTACGAAAAAATGGTCAATAAAGTTATTGACACAAATGATAATATAATTGAAAGTAGATTTAAAGAGTTTGCTAGAGATTTTAAAACATTAAACAATGAACAATTTGAAAGTAAACATAACAAATCTAAAGAAGAAATTAGAAAAGAGATTGGAGAACATATGCAAGTGAAATCATTTAAATCATTTTGCATTAATCAATCTTTAACTGAAGAAGTTACTAAAGCAATTAACTATCATTTAGAAAAGAAAGTTCCTATTTCAGAAAATATTTTTAGAGTACACTCACAAGCTTTTTATGAGTTCTATAATGTATTAAGAGAAAAAGTACAAAAAGAAAACATAGAGTTAAATGAGGAAGATAAAAGAATTTTAGAAACAGATATTGGATTATTTGGAGAATATCTAGGAGATCCAGTACCGTTAGACTGCCCAATGGTAGATGAGGAAGATGAAAAAGATCCTCCGATTGGTAAACCAAAAAGAGGCGGTCCTAAAAAGTTTTATGTGTATGTGAAAAAACCAGATGGTGGAATTAAAAAAGTCACTTGGGGTGATACTACAGGATTATCAGTTAAGTTAAATGATCCTGAAGCAAGAAAATCTTTTGCTGCTAGACACAAATGTGATCAGCAGAAAGATAGAACAAGTGCTGCATATTGGGCGTGTAATACTCCAAGATATGCAAAAGCATTAGGATTATCTGGCGGAGGTAATTTTTTCTGGTAATGAACCCATATAAAGATACACAACAAGACGGCTACTTTATAAGAGAGTTTAATGAAAGTAGTGCAGATGAAGAATTTGTTTGGCATAGAGATCGTGCAAATAGAACGATAGTTGCCAAAGAAGGTGAAGAATGGTTTATACAAATGGATAATAAAATGCCAGAAGTAATTGAAATAGATAAACCTTTTACAATTAAAGAGGGAGTATTCCATAGAATACTAAAAGGCAAAGGAACTTTAAAATTGGAGATAAAAGAAACAAATGAGTAAATATAGAACAAGTTGGTCAGAAATTTTAAAACAGGTCAATGAGGCACAATCTCATACTGTTAGATATACAGATCCATTAAACAAAAAAAGATTTGCAGTACCATTTAAAACTCACGCTGATGCTGAAAAGAAAATGGCACAATTAAAAAAAGATGGTGTTAAAGATATAGAAATTACAATGGACACTTTAAAACCTGGTGTTAATTTTAAAGAAGCATATGAAAAAGACCACGAAGTTTCAATGGCAAGAACAGATTTACAATCTATTGCTGATAAGGCATTAGTTATTGACCAACATTTAAAAGAACATCATACTGAAGAAACAGGTATTGAAGGTTGGATTGCAAGTAAGATTACAAAAGCTTCAGATTACATTAATGCTGTACACGACCATATGATTTATAGTCCAGAAATGAATGAACAATCTAAAGAACCATACGGTTGGACATTAGTTTCAAAAGCAAAAGACCTTGCTAAAAAGTTTGCAGGCAATATGACAAAAGCATATGATGAAATAGAAAAACTAGCAAAAGATTTAAGTAAGAATGACGAAGTGCAAAAAGCACTACGACAATATAATGAAGAATTAAAAGAAGAAATCAGTCCTGTTCAAATTAAAAAATTAAAAGATACTTGGGCAGATTTAAAAACTATACCATTTGATAAAGTAAAACCATTAAGAAACTTTTTAGACAAATATTCTACTGATAGTCTAATGCAACTTGCACAAGCAAATATTAATTTTGTATCTAATATGGCACGAAGTGTTATGAATAAAAGAAAATTCAATGATCCAAAACACGCAGGTTCTATGAAAGAAGGTGCTGCTGAAGATATGGAAAGAATTTCTAAATTAAGAACAAGACAAATGATGTTACAAACTCAATTAAATAAAATGGACAAAGCAGATCCTAAAAATAAAACGAAGGCTGCAATTGTTAAAAGTGATATAGAGAATATTCAATTACGAATGGATGATATTAAACAACGTCAAAAATATAAAGTAGAACAATTATTAAATAAAATTAAAACTGAAGATACCGAACCTGCAAGGCCAGGACCTTCAAATCCTAATCCAAATAGTATCAATGAAAAAATTCAAGGATTAGAAAACAAATCTGAAAAATCAGGTATACCTTATGGTATTCTGAAACAAGTTTACGATAGAGGAATGGCTGCGTGGAAAGGTGGTCATAGACCAGGTACTACTCCACAACAATGGGCATTTGCTAGAGTAAATTCATTTATAACAAAAGGTAAAACATATAGTACGGCTGACGCTGATTTAGCGAAACAAGCTCGTAAAAACTAAGGAGAAACAAATGAGTAAATATTTGGAAACAAAAAAAGGCAGCTTGGAAGAAAAGATTACTCGTATCGCTACTGAGCAAGCCACAATTAAAAGAAAAGAACCAAAAATTCAATTAAAAGCAAAATCTTATTTTGATGTCAAAGAAGGATCACTAGCACAAATTGCTGCCAAAGTTGTTAGTGAACAAACTGACTATCAAGCTAAGTTTAAAGCAGAATTAGAAAAAACTGGTAAATCTATCAATCAAATGTCAGACGCAGAAAAGAAAGCGTTTTTTGATAAAATAGATAGAGAGTACAAAGCAAAAAATGAACAAGCAACTGCTAAAGAAGTAGATAAATTTCATACATCTTTAGATAAACTTGTACACAAATCTTTTGGTAAAAGTTCAGATGAAAAAAATGAAACACATACTTTTACAACTGATGTAACTAATCAAAAACAAAAAGATACAAAAGGTGAAAAAGATATTATCAATCCTATTAAAGAAGGAAAGATGAAAGATATTGCTACAGATAAAGCAGAATTAAAAAGATTGTCTGTAAGACTTTCACAATTAAGAGATAGAAAAGCTGCTGATACAGGTGATACATCTAAATTAGAAAGAGAAATTTTACAAACTCAAAGATCAATTAAAGATGTACAATTAAAATTAAAAGATGTACCAAAAGAAGTTAAAGGTGAAGCAGTTAATCCTTATGCAGTAGGTATGGCCGCTGCTATGAAACAAACTGGAGATAAACCACCTTTAGAAAAATCTACTATTACCAAAGCACACGATATTGCTAAGTCGATAGAAAAAAGTCAAAAAGAGGAAGAAGATCCTAAACAAAAAACTTATTATGAATTGAGAAAAAATATTAGAGCTCAAGTTGAAAAAGGAAAACTTACAATGACAGGTCAAAAACCTGCCGTTGTGGATGTTGCACCAAGAAAAGAAATAATATAGTCTAGGAGGACGTACACTATGTTGCCTAGAATATATTGTGATATGGATGGCGTCCTTTGTGATTTTAAATCCGCAGCAGAAAAAGTAACAGGTCAAAAAATAGATAGGTGGATGTTTTCTGATAAAAAAGAAAAATGGGAACCTATCAAAGAAACACCTAGATTTTGGCATACTCTACCTTGGCAACCAGGTGGAAAACAGTTGTGGAATTTCATAGAAAAATATAAACCTCATATACTATCAGCTTACGTAGAAGAAAGTTTTGATCCTAATTGTATACCTGGTAAATCATATTGGGCAAGAACGAATTTAGGTATAGGTAATAACAGAATTAATCTTGTTAAAAGAGTTCAAAAACAAAACTTTGCAAAAGTAGCAGGTAATCCTGCAATTCTTATAGACGATTACGAGAAGAATATAAGACAATTCCAAGAACGTGGCGGTATAGGAATACATCACACCTCAACACCTAGAACAATCGCAGAATTGAAAAAACTAGGTTTCTAATCACTATTTCTTATAAATATTATCATTACATAAAGAATTGAGTACCTAATACAATTAAGAAGGGAGAGAATACTATGTCAAGTCATAAAGCAACAGACGCTTATGATAGCGCACCTTTATGGGCACTATTACAAGTTAAAAAGGCACCAACATTAGCAAATATGGGGCCAATTGATTCAGCAGCGGTTACATTATTATATGAAAACGCAGAAGCTGACGATTTTATTACTAACGCAACTGTAGGATTATTTAACTATAAAGACTCAGAAACGCAAAGTGGTAAGATTGCACATACAGGATGGGTTTTAAAGACTACTGGCAAATCTAGCTCAGGTAGAGATGGAAGAGTACAGTACGAAACATTAGTTTGCTTAACTAGCAATCTATAATGATTATAGGGGTGCCTTCGGGCACCCTACTAAATATATTAACAAAGTGATCTAGGAATATACCTAGAGTAGCATTCCCCATAAGGGGTTTATAGGAGAAAAAAATGGCAGATAAAAAAATAACTGCGTTAACTGATTTAGGTAACGCACTCGCCGCTGGCGATTTATTTCACGTAGTTGACGATCCGTCAGGTACACCAATCAATAAAAAAGTAACAGCAGAGGATGTGTTTAATAACATACCTTCTTGGTTAGGATTAGCACAAACATCACAATCTTTAACTTCAGATGGTTCTACTACTTTAGTAGCAAACGTAACTTCAGCGATTACTGAAATTGTGGGTACTGCTGGTACAGCAACTATCACTTTAGCAGACGGTTCAGATGGACAAGTTAAAACATTTATCAATGTGGCTACATCTGGAACATACGCACAAACTATTACACCTTCAAATTTAAGAGGTTATACAAGTGTGATATTAAATGCTCAAGGTGAAACAGTAACTTTATTATTTAAAAATTCAAAATGGAATATTATTGCAGGTCAAGGTTACACTACCGCATAATATTAAGGAGATATAATGACTATAACGATTGAAACTTTGAAAGAAGAACGTGAAGTATTAAAAAAAGATTTTGACACATTGAGTGCCAGAATTGCTCAAGTAGAAAAAGATTTGGGCACAATGAAAAGTAATTTGAATGCTGTATTTGGTGCAATTCAACAAGTAGATAGATTGATGACCAAAGCAGATCCAAAAGACGAAAAACAATTATTATTAGAAAAACAAAAGATGTCTGCTGAAAAACAACAGGCATTAAATTTGGCAACAAGTTAATATGGCTGAAGATAAAGAAATGCAAAAGTTCATAGAGGCGTTAAAGAACAATACGCCTAACTCTGGGCAATTTGATAAAGTAAAGACTAACGAAGTAAAAGACTTTGAAGAAGATTTATTCGGAGGCAAGTCTTTTAAAGAAGTAAGAAAAACTTTAAAAAAGGAGAATACAAAATGAGTTGCAAATCTTGTGAACACGATTGCCATTGTGAAAACGATTGTTCCAATGGTATTTGTGAATGTAATGATTGTAAATGCGATAACGCAGAAATAAAAGAGGAGAAAAATGAAAACGTTTAGACAACATTTAAAAGAGGGGAAGTATATGGGTGGTCAAGTAGGCTCTCCAACCGCAGATTCTGTGGAAGATAGCTCTATTGGTATTCACAATATACATATTCCTGCTGTGTTGGAAAGACTTAATGCGTTTGTTGGTTCCATAGGCGACCAAGAATACATTAGACCTCAACACGCAATAGATTCTTTAAAAGAAAAATTAGGCAGAATCGGAATCACTTTCAAAAACGAACCAGTAATTGAAGGTAAATCAGGAACTGCTGAAACTGGATTGACGCAATTCGGTGGCCGTTTTGGTAAAGACATTGATGGCTCTGATATTAATGATGATGGTATTACTCATAGATTAGGTAAAGAGTTAAAAATTAAATTTCAATACGAAACATTAAAAAACGGTGCTGCCAGAGTTTACGCTCAGCTCGTTTAGTAATGTTTAGAAAAATAACACGTGATAATTGGCAGATGTATGCCATCAAAAATTATGATGTTCCTAATTTAGATTCTGAACAAGAATTTTATGAGGACATAAAACGCTTTAAGTATTTAAAACGTTTGTTTAGAAAATACAAAGCGACAGGTGAATTAAAAACTAGATTGATTGTAAATCATATTATAGTTTTACAGAATGTTTTTGGTGTAGAAGCTGCTTGTACGTTGTTGTTTTTTAGAATTGAAAAAGAATTTTGGTCTATACTAAAGACTTTTTTAGTATATCTAAAATATGTAGAAGAACACGAAATAGTTGATGTAAAAATTGATACACAACTACTTAACAATTTGGAAAAAATATAATGGGAAGAGCAATAGATTTATTAATTACATATAGAGTTATCAAAATGCTGATAACACCTTTTGAGCAACAAGACGCTTACAAGTATGGCATTATTGATAAAGATGGTAAAGTATTAAGAAAAGCAAAAGATTTAAAAACTGCTGAAGAAAAAGATTCTTATACTCTATTACATAGATTTGTTTTTAATTTGAAAAGATTAATAAACATCATACCAGGAGGTAAATCAAAATTAGGCACATATGCGGCCGCATTAGGTTTACTTTTAAAAGAACAAAGACATTTGAACGCAATAGAGATTGAAAGAGTTTTATATAAACATCTTGTAGATAATAATTTAATTGCATTTAATAGTGAGATTAAAGAGTCAGCAAAATTTAATTATTTACCTAAAGGTAGATATACAATATTAGAAGATTTGAGAGATTTAGAAAATAATCCTAGTGCTGAAACAGGAGATATTGTAACTGTTCCAGTGGATACAAAACCTTTTGATAACTATTTTGGTGTTAATCTTTATAATGTAATGAATGAAGATACACAAAAACAAATTATAGTATCGGAAGACAATATAGAAAGAATTAGATTTTAATGAAATCTTTTAAAAGTTTTAGAGAAGCTTGTTGGCAAGGATATCAACAAGTAGGATTTAAAATTAAAAGTGGTAAAAGAGTTCCTAATTGTGTGCCTGAAGAAGGTACATTAGAAGTACAAAAAGAAGAAACTCCTACAAATACTGCTGGAGGAGGACAAATTGCAGGTATAGGAGTTGGGCCTGCTGGTGAGCCTGGGGTTACTAAATCAGCTGCAGACAAATATAAGAAAAAAAATAAAGAAGATATAATAGGCAGAATGACAAAATTTTTGTCAAAAGAACAATACAATAAATTAGAAGTTGAAAATATCATAAACAAGATTAATAATAATAAAGAAGTTTATGAAAATCAAATAGAACCTATTGTGAAATTTTTAAAAAGAAAACAAGAAAAACAAACTTATAATGAAGAAATAGGTATTAAATCTTTTAGATATGTGGTAGATCAACAAATGAAAAATATTGTTTCAGAGGAATTTAGAAACGAAATAGCAAATCAACTATTAAAAAAATACCTATGAAAGAACAATGGACAGACAAATATAAGAGATCAATAGATTGTGATAATCCAAAAGGTTTTTCACAAAGAGCTCATTGTCAAGGTAAAAAGAAATCATTTAAAGAGTTCAAAGAAAGTATTGCCAACTATTCAATTGGTCCAATAGACATCTACAAACCAATGTCATCTATGAATACAAAAACTTTAAACAATACAGCATTAGGCCCAGGACTAGGAACATATAGTCCCGCTGATTCTATGGTAACTAAAAAAGAAAATCTTACTCCATTTAAAAAGAAAGTTATACAGAAATTAAAACAACCAGTTTCAGATTATTTAAAAAAGAAACAAACAAACGAAGATATTACTAAAGATGATATTAAAAATTTTGTGGATAAAACAAAAATAAAAGCAACTAGATGGTTTAAAGATGTTGTTGATAAAATAAAAAGAATTGCTACTACTTCAAAACGATATGAATATGCTGCTAAAGTATTACAAGATGTTATTGATAGAAAAGAAATAGAAAGAGCAAGAATGGGATTACCATTAAGACACGATATAGGTTATTATGCCGCTGTTGTTGCAGATACTTTCCACGACATTGATCCAAAAAAATTAGTTAAGATGGTGCACGAAAGTATTAATCAGAAAGGAAAATAAATGGAATATTTAAAAATTATATTAGATTTAGCGTTGCAATTTTGGATGTTTACACTTGTTGCAATTTTAATTTTATTAGGATATGTTTATGACAAATTTTATACAAGAACTGTACTTACAGGATTTTCTTGTGAAAAAATGCCTGTAATGAAACCTTTAAGAATACCGACAAAAGGTACAAGTTTTTTTTATGCTATATGGTTATGGATTATGACAGTACGAAATTGGGAAATAGAAGAAGATTTCCATTACAAATTATACGGCCAAGATATGGTCATACCTAAAGGATTTCAATTTGACGGTGCAAGTGTACCTAAATTTTTAGGTGCGTGGTTATCACCAGTCGGTGTATTATTACTAGGTGGTTTAGTACACGATTATGGTTATAAGTATGCAACGTTATTAAAGAAAGACGGAACTACCATAGGTCCTAAAACACAACAATGGATGGACAAGACATTCCGTGATATAAATATTGATGTGAATGGATTTAAGTGGTTAAATTATCTTGCTTGGTATGCTTTAAGAGCAGGTGGTTTTGTTGCTTGGAATGGTCACAGAAAAAGAAATGCAAAAATTGGAGAATAAAATATGTTTACAATTGGTTTAATTATTGGTTTTGTTGCAGGTTGGTTTGTCAATGATAAATTTGACCTAATCGTAGATAAGATCAAATCATTTAGAAATAAGTAGTTTATTATGTTTGGCGGAATTAAATTATTTTTTATAGGGATAGTTGTAACTGCTTTATTAGGGGCAGGTGCTTATGTTTTAAAATTGAGAAGTGATAATGCTATATTACAAGCAAATCAAATCAAATTAGAAGAAGCAGTATCTTCGCAAAAAGCTCTCATAGAAAATCAAAAGAAAGACTTTAATGAAATATTAGAGGCTAATAAAAAGATTAATCAATTAGTAACTAATCTCAAAAAAGACTTAGATGAATTAGATAAACGTTTTAATAAGAACGATAGAGATATTGGTAAGTTGGCAAAAGAAAAACCAGCAGTTGTTGAACGTGTAATTAACAAAGGTAGTGACAATGCGGCTAGATGTTTAGAACTAGCAAGTGGCGCTGCTTTAACAAAAGAAGAATTAAATGCTACAAAGAAAT
>Ga0222713_10002338_pt1 | contig 20371 bp, 20 predicted proteins | sample C33_649DmetaG_FD_165061 | JGI IMG/M metagenome (GOLD analysis project Ga0222713, IMG submission 165061) | Estuarine water microbial communities from San Francisco Bay, California, United States - C33_649D | ecosystem: Environmental > Aquatic > Marine > Unclassified | place: USA: California...
GCCTTGATACGGATTAATTGGTTTTGCCATAAAATGATTGTCTAGCTTCTAAACAGAGTAAACTGCCTGCCTTAAACTGCCGGCAAGCCTGGGGACGGTTTTCGTAAATTGTACATGAAACTGACTTGCCAACAACTCCAGACAGAGCAGCACATCTATTGTTGCAGGTCTTGAGTAACGGATAGTCATCTCGGATTAAATTTGCTGGTATGTTGACGGCATCGGAGCGGTCACGCTTGAGCACCGGCCAGCTCCACTTGTGACTGCAACAGGCCCCGCAAGTCCTGCAATCCAGATCTGATGTTGCAGTACTCTGCGACTGGTTGCTCATGAAGAACGTGCTCATGCAGGTTCTCTACTTGAATGCCATCCTTGGGGCAATCAACAAACTTGCCAAGCCGCTTGTCTACGCAGTTAAAACAGGCATGAACGTAGTCTGAGTTCATGTGCTTGTCCGGTTTGCTGACCACATTATCGTCGTATCTATTGCGATCAAACAAAACGTTGTTGTTTTTGATGTAGGCCGAAACATCTTTGTCGGTCCACTCACGCAACGGAAACCACATCTCTGTAGATGGGCCTAGCAATTTTTTGTGGATTTCTAGCGGGATCTGTCCAGTCAATGGATCTTCGTCACTGCTTTTGTGGCCGCATAGCAACACGTCAAAGTCAGAAATAACCCTTGCCTTTGGGCGGTTTAGCCACTCCTTGCCACATACCCAAGGCTTACCTGCCTCCATGGGCTCTGTTCCGCGCATTACTCTAATGTTTCCATCTCCAATTGAGTACTTTTCACAAACATCTATGCGTCCATTTCCGTGAGTTAGAGCAATAGATTCTGGCACCCAATCATGCACGGTCATCCCATAGGACTCTTGAGCTACATGATGGAAGGCGTACTTCTGGGGCAAAAATGGCAACTTAAAATGAATTACCTCAATGTCTGGTCGAATCTTTCTTGTGAGATCTAACAAGACAGTGCCGTCCTTCCCGCCACTCCAAAGAACGGCTGGGCGTTTTGCATGTTTAAGAGCCAAAAGTATAGTTTGTTCAGCAGTCATTAAAGAATCATTGCGCCGCCAAGCATGCCGCCAGCACTAAGCAACCCGCCGCCTAGCGAGCCAAACATGCTCGACTTGCCGGCTTCTTTGGCAGCATTAGCCTGAGCCTGTGCTCCCGCCAAGTTCATCTGCGCGTTGTAGGCACCATAGATCGAGCCCATGCCAGTCTGACTTTCCGGGTTGAACAACTGTGGCCCAGCAGCCTGGCCCATGTTGTAGCCCATTTGCTGAGCAGAACCAACTGCTCCTTGAAGGATGGGTTGCTTGTAAAACGCCTGCAATACAGGTGCCTGAGCGGCCTGAAGCTGTCCAAGCGCACCAGCGCCAAGCTGAGCGCGTCCAACCTGAATAGCCGTGCCAGCCTGCATCCGGCCTTGCTCTGCTTGGCCGCGGGAAAGGGCCTGCTGAAAAGCCTGCTGCTGAGCGCCAAGTCCGTACTGCAAACCAGCTTGTTGGCGCTGAGTGGCCTCGGCCAGCGCGGGCTGGTAGATGGCTTGAATCTGCCCGGCAGCACGTTGGGCAGTGGTAAGGCGCTCTTGGTAGCGCTGGTTAGCGACCTGTGAGCGGTTAAGAATCTCAGCTCCAATAGCGCCGCCACCAAGTGCAGTTCCGCGGGCAGCGTATGCGGACCTGGCAGTCTGATCAGCAATGCGCTGTTCCTCAGGAGTCAAGCCGCGGCCAGCCATTAATTCTTGCTCAGCAGTTTGAGACAAAAGCCTGGCATAATTGCCCATTCCAGGCATCGTGCCAACATACTGGTTGACGATGTCTTGGTTGATGTTTTCTAAGCCAGACCCCATTTGAGGCCCGCCAACTCCCTGCTCAAAAGCAGTAAGCTGGGGAGCCTGCAAGGAACGAGCCATTTCCTGCTGGGCTAACTGGCCGGCAGAACTAAGGGCTTCTTGGTAGCCGGGCGTTAGTGAAGAAAATGCTCTCTGATACTCAGGAAGCGAAGTCTGAAGCTGTCTTAACTCTGCCGCACGGTTAGCTGCACCGTACTTAGCTTCAACTTCCGCAACTTGCGGATACATCTTGGCCGCCTGCTCCAGTGCCTGCTGGCTTGAATAAGCCTGAGTTTGAGCCTGAAGTTCAGCATATTTTGGCTGGTATTCAGATTCTCTGGCGTAGACCTCTGGAGCCATCTCCACCTGGGCCTTAAGAATGTCCCGCATCGACTCCTGATAATTAGGAGCCGCCGGTGCTTGAATTGTTGTTGATCCGCCGCCATATCCGCCCATAAATTACTCCTTATCGTATTTTCTGATTTGATCAATGGCCCGCATGTGCGCCCATCCTCCAATTAAAAAAGCTACATGTGAATATATTACAAAATCACTACACTTCAATGCAGAAGAATAACCCTTGCCCTGTGCTGCTGCTTCTTCTCCAGTGACCCACCCATGACAAGCATTCAGGATTAAAGGAAGCAGACTTGCCTTGTGTTGTTGGAAAAATGGATTACAGCAAATTGTTTCAATAAACAAAAATAGTTCTCTGGAAACTTCATCAAGAAGGACCGGCTGATCTCTGTCAACAAGATCATCAATAACATGGCAGAAGTTCCAGCACCTCCAAATAAAATTAAAGGCATCGTCATTTCCATTTGCAATAAACAACATGATGTTTAGTGCGTTTGGATTTTTGTCTACTTCCTCTGGCTTACTGCAATAGTCCATTATTTTTCGTACAAGAATTCTGATATTTTAATTGGGGCAAACGGAACTTGATTTTCATGGAATTCACCTAGCCCACTATTGACCAGGTTAATCCAAGCATCAAAGTCCAATATCGCATTCATATTTGGATTGCACTCAATTACCTTAAATCCAGCATTTGTAGCAGCATTTAAGTGATACCAAGTTGGATAGCACATGTAATGCCAGACATCCTGCAATTCTTTAATTTGCCGTGCTTGATGCGGATCTAGATCATCAACAGCGCACATGTCTGAAATTAACAACTTTCCACCTGGCCTTAAGACTCTGTATGCCTCACTCAAAACATCAACAAGCGGCCTGTATCCGATGCTTTGGTAGAAGTAAATAAAGTCAAATGAGTTGTCGCTAAACGGCATCTCATCGTATGAGCCTACCTTAAACGCGCAGTTTATTGGCGCGGCTGCCGTTGCTATTTTAACTTGCTCAGAAGAAATCGTAAGGCCAGTAAACGATGCTTCTGGATGTTTTTTTGCAAAAAAGTTTGCAACATGACCGATTCCACAACCGGCATCGAGCACCTTTTTTGATCCATCCTGCCAATGCCTGCAATGCAGTATTTCAAGATGTTCTTCAAAGTTATTTGAAAATAACCCGGACTGAAATACTGGATAGTCGTTATCAACGTAAATTGACGTACAACCATTCCAGTACTTTTCTAGCTTATCATGCGACTTGCATTTGTTCTTGTAGTATATTGAGTGCGCCAAAAACGCAGAAAACCTTGAGGCGCTCATTACGTCTTAATGCAGTACATCAACGCAATGTTGCGTGGACGTGTTTCTGAGCCACCTGTGGCAAGCGTTGTTCTGGTATCATTGCTTACTCCATCCCAATTAAATCCGTTGCTTGCTCCAGTAAGATTACTTATTCCCTTGGCCTGATGGGTATGACTCTTAAGCTCATCAAGCTGCGTTGAGCCAAGCGAGCGGCCAGGATCAGTACCCTTGCCGTTGTCCCAACCGCGGACAAACTCGCCACGCAGATCTGGAGTAGCAATAACTCCAATTGCAACAAGGCTCGGATAGCCAGCAGTGCTTTGCCCATTGCATTCTAACCATCCTGTGGGAGGCGAGCTTCTATAGAATGCCATAATAGCGCCTGTTGGCACCAACGATGGGTTAGTCGCCACAACCTGAGCATCTACATAGGCTTTGGTAGTTGCCTGCAATGCCAGTGTAGGGTCGCCTGTTGGCAGCACTACAGGCCCTATAAAGGTTGCCCCGGTTAAACTGGCCTTGGTGTCCACATATTGCTTGGTAGCAGCCTGAAAGGCGCTAGCTGGATCTGCTTGTAGCGTCAAGGTGCCAGCCATCGTGTCGCCAGCTTTGTTGAGTGGCGTAAAGCCCAGAGATGCTTGCTTGGTTGCTAGCCCCGTGTCCACATAAGTCTTCGGAATGGCAGATAGAGTCCCAGTTGGTGAGCTGCTAGACAGAGTCAACTCGCCAGTCATGGAAACGGACCCGTTTCTGTTGACGTATGAAGCCAGATCTGGCGCGATTGCAGCCTGCATCTGAGAGATGGTGCCCTTCTTGAGTAGCCCCCCCTGAAGAATCAACGTAGTGTCGGCACCAGTAAGCGAAAGAGCCGTGGGCTTATCGCTAATAACTCCAGGTACAAGCACCGCGTTATTAACGTGTGCGTTAAGATTGGTGGCGTTTACCTGCCCGCCATCTGCGTATATTGTTCCTGCTTGAATGTCTGCCATATTATTCTTCGGTGATCATGCCTCTGCTGGAGTTGATAGCATAGACGCTAGTGCTTTTTAGCGCTGGCCTTCCCTTGTTAAACACTACCTCCGTGTCAATTGCCACTCCTTTTGAGCCAATCCGCGGGCGAATAGTGCCATCAATTTGAGAAGATCCACTAAAAACGTACCGCATAATCTCTTCTGTGGCATCCGGATCATGCACTGTGGCGTAGATGGAAACGTCATCTCCGGCAGTGTTGCTAAAGTTAAACTCTGCCCGGCTAAAACGTTTTGTGGCCTGGTTGTCAAACGTGTATTCGCGAGAGCGTATGCTGGCAGCCACTGGAATAATAACGTATGAAGCTGCGCTTAGCGTTGCTGGAAGTGAAAACGGAAGTAACGGTGTGCCAGTGACTCCAAGGAACTCGTCCCCTCCTTCGAGTTCTTCTGCTAGAAAAATGCCGCCATATGCACCAGCCAAAAACGTGGTCGGCTGACCGGGCGGTATTGGGCCAACAAGCGGAACCTGAAGCGGCTTTCCAATGTTTGCAATAATAAACAATCTGCGCTTGGTGCCATAAAATGCAGGCACAAAGTTGTCAATAAACATTCCAGCAGGATAAGTGTCTATGCTTTCCCATGCTTGGTTTAGTGTGTTGTACACTAAAATTGAATTGTTCTTAATGGAACCATTTACTGGAAACGCAATAAAGAACCTGTTGTCAAAATAAACTGCTGTAACTTTTTTGGCGTAGTCAAAATTGACGTTATCAAAATAATCATCAATAGGCTCACTTAGCGGCATAGTGTTGCCAATCAGCTTTAGGTCAAGCTGTGGCGTCAACATGTGTACGCCTTTGCCGCTAAAGAAGAACACAAATTGACCAGCCGGCACGATGCTGTGCCTAGCCAAGCAGCCAACTTCTGTGGTGACTACGGTTATCTGGCTTTGATCTTGCGCAAGAGGATCAAATCTTGGATCTATGTAAGCCACATAAATCGACTTTAGCATGAATACCAAAAACTGGTTTTCAATCCACGGCAAGAATCCAACAATTCTGTCATTGCCACCTTGATTGACATCAAAAACATTTAACTTGTCATATCGGTCACTGAGAATATCAGTGGCAATAATCTCTGTATTGCCCGTCTTAACGACTATTCTATTCTGAAAATAAAGCCCAAACTCTCCTGGTGGCAACGGATAGGTGCCTTCGGCATTGATACCAGTCTGGTCAATAAAAGAAAGGGAGCCTGACACACCATCCCAAACCAACGGTGGATTTGCCTGTTGTACCTGAAAGCCAGTAATATCAGTATGCTGCTGAATTGTGGGGCCAGTGTTTGTAAAGGAAAACGTAAATCTTGTGCTTATTGATACAGATTGCACGATCACGTTTTTGTGAAAGTACTTATGCTGATTTGGAGGCACATTAATATCAATTATGTTTACCTCTTCTCCAACAAAAAATCCGTGTGGCGTAGCTGTGGTAACAGTAACCGTTACAGTTGCTCCATTTGGTATCTGAGGATTACTTACTGTTGCAGATATTAAAGGACCAGCAACTCCCCTAAATATGTACAAATTATTAAGTGCCTGTACCACTTCGGAATCAAAAGAAAATGAAGAAATAGCAACAGAAACCTGTCTAGTTTCATTTCCAAGATACCCAGGCTCGCCAAGTTCATAAAATATCTGAGTGGCGGTTAGCAACACTATTGTGTGCTCAGTATATGTTATGTTTGGGCTATCTGTTGAATAGCCAATTTTAATTTTATCACCAACTTTTAATCCTGCCGTTGTTGCAACACTTAGCCACCTTGAATGGGTTTGGCCAATGGTTTCACTTACAAGAAAATCAGTTTGAGATGTAAGTGTTCCAATCGGCAAATAACGACCAGCAGGAAACGTGTACTTTGTGGAAAAAACTTTAGTTTGCGTGTTGTACAAGACAATGCCATCCGTAAACAGCATCACGATGTTGTCCTGCCCAACAGAATTAACATAGTAACCAGAGCCAGATTGAAGATTGGTGTTTAACGTGTCGTCAGTCAGCCGCTCACAACCCTTCCTTGGCTGCGCTGCGCCCCGCTGGAGCCGCATGTTCTTTGAGGACTGGGAAAACCCAGGCTTCAGATTTGACGGATCAAGACGCGAAGAGAACCCAATGAAGTTATCATCGTTCTCAACTCCAATCTGGCTGTCTTCTGGCATTAGTCTTTGGCAATGATTCGGCCAAGCTTTTCAACAAGCTTCTGAAGGTCGTCCCGGATGTCCATGATGGCTTGCACGTCCATCTCTTCTTCACCCTCTTCCTCCTCCATGTCCTCCTCTTCGCCGTAACCACAGTCTGGGCAACAGCCGTTAGACTTCATGTCACAGCCACAGTCCGGGCAGTAATCACGGCTTCCGCCGCCCATCAGGGAACCAAGTGCGATAGTTAGCTTGCTCATGCGATGTACTTCTTAAGTTTTTCCAACCGATTTTCCCAGCCTTTACTGAAAGACTTTTGCGTTTCATCCAGCTTTGCCAGCAGATCATAAAAACCGTCACGCTGCACGATGATGTCAGCACACACTGCATCAACGCCGATGTCCTTGATCTTGGCTTCCATTGCTAGAATGGTCTTGGCTCCCACAATGCCATCATCCTTGCTGCCAACTGCCCGCTGAAGGAACTTGCCAGCCTGCCCAACGCCCGTGTTCACGCAGCCATCAAAGTGTACCACACAAAGCGGCCAAGGCATCTTAAAGCACTTCCCGCGCACCCAGTAGTCGTTGTAGTAGATGTCCTCTACTTCGTCGTCAGAGATCTCCTTGACGCAGCGACGGTTCTCCTGACGGTCATCCCGGTACTTGTCGTACTCCCGTTGCAGGATGCCGCGGTTGGTTTTGCCACCAGAGTCGTGCCTGTGATTGCTAAAGCCTCCTTCAGCATCCAGCACAAACTCCAGCGACCGTTCAAAGTTTGGGTTTGCCGGATTCATTTCGGATGACGTCGATAAGCCCAAACAACGAGACAATAGCCGTCGTAACAGCCCCGCCAATGTCCATGGAATAGATCCCCGCTGCCGCACCGAGTTTTGCAATGCCAAGCCAGGTTGAAGGTTGACGCAGGTAAGTTTTGAAGATGTTCATTTGGAATCAGTGTGTTCGATTAGTCTTTCCCAAAGAGCCTTTCTGTCAGCTTCGCACTCCTTGATTTTGCCGTACAAATACCAGACAGCAATGATGGTAAAAGCCATGGACAGACCCTGCCCAGCAGCTTGTTCAAGGACTTTGCTGATAAACTGTTCCATGCTTAGCGTTTCTTGGCTGTCTTTGCGGATGCCTTAAACGCTGCTGCCGTAGGAGCACCCTTGCTTCCCGGCTTGCGCATCTTTTCCTTGCTGCCAGCAGCGATACGAGCCTGCTTGGCGTTAATGTTGGCGTAGAGTCCCTTTTTCATAATTAGCACTTCCAGCGTTTAAGGCTAGCAGCCTTGCGGGTTGGCCGGCCCTTCTCATCTTTCATTGGCCCTGGCATGCCACTCATTCGAGCGCAGAACGACTTCTTTCGGCCGGCATCAGCCTTGGTCTTTGGATTCGGAGCAGGAGCCTTGAGCTTGCTTCCAGTGGCGGCATTGAGCTTAGCCCGGCCCTTGGCAGTCAGGCCAGCCCCCTTGGAGACAGGCAGCTTCTCGCCGCGGCCAACGGATAGTGAGGGAGTTTTCTTGGGCATATTACTGAGCAGGAGGGATAAACTGCCCGTTAATGTAACTCCAGCCAATGCCTGCACCAGAGTCGCCTATTGGCTCAACGTAATAAGCTGGATCAACGTAATATCCTTCTGGAGGAGTCCATGGTGGCGGCACATCACAAGGAAGGCAGCTTGCAACAATGTTGGTAGCAGAATCAATAATTGCGTAGTTCATTGGTTTTATTATTTGCCAACCCATCCAGTGTTGGTGGCAGTGCCAGATTCTTTAACAAAAAGCGAAGTGTTTGCCCCGCCAGAAAGATTTAGGTAAAGACTTCCGGGATTGGCTGTGACTGCGCCTTCAGGAGAACCTGAGCCAGCGCTGATTGTAGCGCTTAGAGTTAAGCCTGCGTTGTTGAGTTTAATCCCACCAGAATCAAGGTTGGTAGCCGCAGAAGCGTCTGCTGCTACACCAATGCCAACTCGGCCAGCAGCACTAATTACAAACGGAGTTGCATCAGGAGTTGTTGAATCCTCAACCTTTAGACAGTCCCCTGTTCCAAGATTGGTAATCCTAACAGCGGCGGCGGTGGAGGCGGTGTTGCTTAAGTCAACGCTGATGCCTGAACCTGTGCCGGTTACTCCTTGGGTAACACCCAAGGCTGAACTGGGAAAATTTACTGAAATAATTTGAGATGCCGCAAACGAATTCTGGGCAACTGTAGACGCAGCAGGATAAGTGGCTCCGTTATTGCCTCTCCATGTTAAAACATGGGTGTTTGACATCCATATATCCCCCCCAACTGGAGTTGGATTAGTGTTTGCCCCTAAATTTAACGGAGCACTTGTGCCAGAAGGTCCAAGCACAAGCTTGCCGGTCATCGTGTCTCCGGACTTGAGCACCGTTGTGCCTCCTTGCGTAACCTTTGTAGAGGTCGTGCCAAAATCAGCGCCCAAAGAAATTGAGCCAGCTCCGTTTGTGACCACAATGCCATTGCCGGCAGTTAGCGCAGCCTTAGCCAGCGTGTTGCCTGTGCTGTTGCCAATAAGAAGCTGCCCATCTGTGTAGGATGTCTGGCCTGTGCCACCCTTGTCTACGGCTACAGTGTTGATCGTTGGGTTGGGATAAGTTCCCCCCAAATCCCCGCCTGCCGTGCCTGAAGGCGTGCGGCTGTCACTAAGACGCGCATCGTTACCTTCTGCTGCCGTGCCTGCCGTTGAGCCATACGATACAGCCAGCGTGCCAGAGCCAGTGATGGTGCCACCAGACAGGCCAGTGCCTCCCGTAACGCTGGTAACCGTGCCGGCGTTCTTGACTAGGCTGCGAGCAATCTTTTTGGTAATGCCGCCTTGGTTAATAACCAGCACATCAACGTCATTGACGACTGTTGCCGGTGGCAGTTCGGAGATCTTAATGTTAGCCATAAATTACGAATTAGAAAACGCAGCAGTAGCAACATTAAACGAACTTGTGTAGCGCGCAAATCCTTTGGTCACACGGAACTCGTCTATTTTACCAGAAATTCCTTGTAGCCCAGCAATTGTTCCTGGAGCGCCAATAGCAAATGTGCTGGTTGTTGAAAAGTCTTTGCTGTTAGTAACATTTGCATCAAGAATGCCATTAATAAATGACTTAAACACTCCAGATACCCTAGTAAGAGCAACATGCGTCCATGTACTAAGAGGAATTGCAATTGCCCCACTGAAAATTGCTCCAATTCCTGCCTGAAATGCAAATGTTCCAGTTGCACTAATTGCTCCAGTGTAATTTGTTGCTAAAGATGCCGCTATATTTCCAAAAATATAGGATGAAGCATTGGCTCGATTAATCCAGAACTCAATCGTAAAATCACCTGTTCCAAACGCAAATGGAGTTCCATTCGTGCATGCAATATAACTACCGGCCGTTCCAGGCACTGACAGTGACGCAGTTCCAAACTTAAAGTCTGCCGTTGTTAAAACGGGATTTGCGTTGTTGGCCGTAAATGTCAGCGCACTCGGGCCATTGTCTGTAAAAACTTGAGTTCCATCTGTGCCATCAAGATGCAGCAACGCTGAAACTTGAGAGTAATTTGGATCAGTTCCAAGCAAACTACCCTCAATGTGCCATGTGTCAGAGGCAATCTTTGCTAGAATGTTGCTAAAATTTTGTCCTGCACTTGAAACTTGAGATGATGGTGAAAGAACGGTGACTCCGTTGGATGCCTGATAATTGATTCTTCCAACTCCTTTTTGAATCACATTTACAACTGAGCCAATAGGAATGGCAACAGAGGCATTTGTCGGAATGGTAAGATTAACTCCAGTTGCAGAGTTTACCGGATAAATCGTCTGTGCATCTGCAAGCGTCAATGTGCTGGACGCGGTCTTGTCAGCAACAACCGTGTAAAACGCCGATGAACTTGGAAGATATGTTGCAGCAACTTTGCTATCTGCGCCAAGCGGGCAAATGCCGTTTGCTACTCCAATCTGAGTCGTAGAAATTGCGCCAATCTGAACTGGCGTTGGGTAAACGTGTTGGTGATCCGCTCTGGCGGCAAATGCGCTGAGCCCAACCACCGCACTCGTTGCCAAAGCGGCGGGAGCAGTCGTAGAAAGGCCGGCAATCTGGGCAGTAGTTAGCGCCGGGCAAGCTACTGTTGCCAGCGAAATAACGCGACCCTTGGCATCCGTAGAGATTACGGGAATTACTAGCGCACTGCCAACATTGCTCTGCGCCGTAGTAATTGCAGCCAAAGTCGGATTTGGATAAGCCCCTGTCAGGTCTCCACTAGCAGTTGCTGTTGCCCCCAGTGCTCCAACTTGAGCCGCGGTGGGAAACACATGTTGATGATCTGCACGGGCTGCAAATTCAGAAAGCCCAACAACTCCTGTTGTGGCAAGCGCAGCAGGAGCAGTCGTTGCAAGATCAGCGCCACCTGAAAAAGCTACGGAAGAAAGTGCAGTAACCTGGCCCTTGGCATTAATTGACAACACCGGAATCTGAGATGTGCTGCCAATGTTAATCTGGGCAGTAGTGATGTCAGCCAGCGCAATAGTGCCGCTCTCAATAATTGTGCCGCCAGACAAGCCGTCTCCCGCCGTAATGCTAGTCACTGTGCCACCGGCTTCGCTGCTGATTGTAACAGAGCCAAGGCTCGTCACACGGCCCTTGGCATCAACAGAGATGACAGGAATGTTGGTGGCGTTGCCCACATTGTTTTGGGCAACCGTAATGGAAGCCAAAGCAGGATTTGGATAGTTCCCTGTTAAATCTCCACTTGCAACTGCCGTAGCGCCAAGGGCACCAACCTGAGCGGCAGTTGGAAGAACGTGCTGGTGGTCGGCCCTGGCTGCAAATGCAGAAACTCCAACAACAGCAGATACTGCCAGCGCAGCAGGAGCAGACGTGGAAAGACCAGCAATTTGCTGAGTGGTTAGCGCAGGGTTGGCTGCTGTAGTCAAAGCGGTTACACGTCCCTTGGCATCAACTGTAAGCACCGGAATTACAAGACCAGAACCAACAGCGGTCTGCGCAGTCGTGACAGATGCCAGCGTTGGGTTCGGATAAGTGCCAGCCAGATCGCCACCAGCAGCGCCGGCCGGGTTGCGAAGAATAAGGCCGGTAACCTTTTTAGTAGCGCCACCTTGAACGATTGGAACCAGTTCTGTTCCGTCTACTGAAGTTGCCGCTGGAAGTGCAGAGATTTTGTCGCCCATATTAGCCTGTTGTCAGAATGTCGCCGCTTTCGGTTGTGAGTGTGAATCCAGCTTCAGTAGTAATCAAGTCTCCGCCAACAGATGAAATGGCAGTCTTCTTAAACTTGAAGGTTTGATTGCTACCAGAAACTTGGATTCTAGCAAAGTTTTTATTAAATGCCTTTGCTGGATCTTGATTACGTTTCCTTATGAATTTGGTAATCATGTCTAGTAAGTGTAAACCATGTTCATCCGCTGAATCTGGCCCTGCTGACGAATTAACACGTCAATCTGCTGTTGCACAGCAAACTCAGCCATGCCTTCTAACGAATCGGCTTCAGTTGCACGGCCTTCTGAGCGCAGGAAGTCAGCGCTGACAGCATTAACAAGATAGCTCTTAAAGCGAAAAGGCATTTCCATCAGCCTCCAAAAGTTGCTTGGATTAGCCGGCAACGTGCCGATGGGAGCTTGAAAATAAGCATTCCAAAAGTTACCAGCAACAGGAAGGTTCTTGTTGGGCGGGTTATACGCTGCACTTCCTTGATTTGGATCGTAGTAAACTTGTGATCCTGCCGAGTAGGCCAGCGTTGGGTCGTACCTTGTGCCAAACAAGAATGGCGCGGTTGCCCGGAGCAGCACAAACTTGGGATTAAAGTTTGCAAACCTAAGCACAAAAAGATCCTGGCTTAGGATTTCTGTGGACACAGTTGTGTTCGTGTCCAAGTTAGGCATGTTTTCTACGATATAGGACTCAGCCCTATTGCGGCTAGTCTTGCGCGGATCACCTGTCCAGCAACCAATGGCCTGCCCGGCAACCACTGCAATCGGCTGCCTGTTGTTCACAAACTCCAGCGTAGAGCCGCTAATCGGAGTCCACTTTGGAGTACCCCATGGCATCTGCGCCGTCACCGTAGTGATGTACGGGTCCGTGGTCTCGTCGCCAACTGTGTACTCAAACGTGTACTGCTGAGCAGCAGCAGAAACTAGCTCGTCTTCTTCATTAAGAATAAAAAAAGGATTGATGACGTTGATGTACGAATCACCAATAGTGCCCTTTTGCCACGCCTGCTCAGAGAAGTCTCTCAAATAAACCCGCGGATAGTTTGGGGCCAACGTGATGACTACGGGAATTGTGTTCTCAGCGTTCTGAAAGTACAAAGGCTCCCCGTTTTCCTGAAGCAACTCATTCCCATTTTCAAGCAAAACAGGAATAGGAGCAGCCACAACATTAGAGATGGCTGTGCCCGGCCACAATTGCTGAATCTCCTGAATATCGGGCCAGTCTTCCCGGTCCCAAATCATGCTTAGCCGGCGGTTCGTGAAATCACGAATGGCAGCAAAGGACTTGTCATTTAGCGTATTTCTATCCAAGCCAATAAGCTGGCATGACTCTGCTAGAATTGCGCTAAATGGTACGGTCTTCATTTGCTAGGCGTCCACCCTACACTGATTTCCTTAACTCCGCCACTATTTACCTTGCACTCAGGATTGTCGCGCAGGAACTCATCCATAAATGCCTTGTCATTCCAGCAGCCGTATCCAAGCTTCTGCCCCCAAAAGTGGTAAGCAGTGCCGGGAATAGTAGCAATCTTTTGACCCAGTCCCTCTACAGATTTGTGCCGCTCTTTGTTGAACTTGGCAATCTGCTTGGCCTCAACTTTGGCCTGCACCTTGTTTCGTTCCCAGCCTGCACGCAGCTCTTTCTCAAGCTGCCCAACCATGTTTTCAGGAATGCTGATCATACGCGAGCCATGAAAGTTGTGCCAGGACCAGGAACCAGAGGAAGCCTTCCGTTTGCGTCATAGATGCCACTGTAAGGGTTAATCGTATCCTCCGGCATGGCAGACCCATCTGTGCCCTCAGGGCCGCTGCTAGCGGGCTTCCTGTTGGCAAGAGCCACCAAGTTTGCCGGGGCCTGCACGCCGGTGTAGCGTTGAATCAGTTCTGGAATTATTGGTATTGGAAGTACAGTCATAAAAAGTGACTGCTAACGGCAGTCAGTCGGAATCTAGTTGGTTAAAGACTCAATGTTCTTCGTCTGGATGAAAGTGTGCCGTCTCTCCGGCTGTCACACCACTGCATCGACCGAGTATCCCGGTCCGTGCCGCCGGCATGGAGCCAGCATGGCAGGTGTCGCAAAACTAAAGAAATCGTCTCTCCGATTAGTCACACCACTTGTCAACCAGCCACATGGTGCTGGAAGCGCTTGACTCAATTTAGAGCCACAGGTGTCGCTCGACGCTATAATCTCCGTCTCTCCGGAGTGTCACGCCCATTGACTCTTGGCGGCGTTCCCGATCTCGCGTCCGAGATTAAGCAGCGTTGTAGTCAAACTTGCCGAGACCCAGAGGGTTCCCAACAACCAGACCAGCAACAGCTTCCACGAGGCGTCCGGGTCCACCACCGTTGTCAGTCAACGGAGTGACCTGTGCCACGTTTCCGCCATAACGCACTTCAATGAGGTTCATGTCAAGGACAAGACCCTTAAAAGGCGTGGGCGTGTAGGTCGTACCAGACACCGTCCCGAGGAACGTGGTCGGGTGCAAGCGCACCGTGCCAAAGTCACCTTGGAACACGTCCAGCGACTGGATGTAGGTGTCCGCGGCAGCATCACGCTGGAAGGTCTGCACCTTCGTTGCGCCTGCGCCAGTAATACCAACGCCAGTGGTGGTCGTCAGGCTGGTCGTCCCAAGCAGGCCAGTAAAGGCGCGCTTGAGGTCAGTGCCCACCAAGCAATCAAAGCTGGTGTAGTGACCAGTCTGATCGAAAATGGACTTGAGCAGGCCCTGCACTGTGGCGTCCGTCAAAGACGTTCCAAGAGCAGTGCCGGAGCCAACGATGGAAGTCGTGGGGGTACGGAAGATGGAAGGAATGTCGCCAGGAGTCGGAGTCCCCGTGCCGGCATTGCTGATCCAGGTCTGTGCGCCCGCGGTGCGGTAGGCAGTAGTCTGGTCGCCAGTGTCAAGCTGGGAAACCTGATTCGAGGTCATCGTAACTTCCATGTCACGCTTGATCCCGGTGATCGCTTTTGCCACGTTGTCAGCCAGTTCATCACGCACACCAGCAACATCAGCGATGTCCTGAGTGAGCTTGGAAACACGGACTGCACGCCGATAAATCTGCGCGTAGTTGGACAATTCCGCACGATAGCCAACAACGTAGTTGCTGACGCCAGTCGTAAGGTTTACGTCCAAGCCGTCCGGAGTGCCGCCAACCTGGGGGGTCGGAAGGCTATCGGACTGCCAACGGAAGTACATATTGCCGGGCTTGGAGCCCTTCTTTGCCATCGACGTGAAGGGCGTGTCCTTGGCGTCAACCAAGGCAATCATGTCCATCAGATCTTCGCGCTTACCGCGGCCGGAGAGGTTGGGTTCAGTTAGAGAAGCCATATAGTTAAAAAATTACTGCGTTTTACTGGGTGAACTAAACAAAGTTCATTGCTTTTACTAGGTCAGTCAAACCATCACGATTGCCACCAGTCTTTGCAAACTGCTGTTTAGCCTTTGTCTGATTTCCATTAGAATTGCTGCTTGGAGGCGCTTTAGCTGAACTTGGCTGCACTGGCGCTCTGCGAATCGGTTGGCTCTGGGTTTTGCCCTTTGCCTTGGACTCTGCATAAGTTTTTGCACCAAGCACTATCAATCCAACCATATGCTTCCAATCTGCTCTGCGTTTTCTAAGCTCTGGAAAATCCTTGGCAATCTGATTAGCAACTTGGTACTCCTCAGTTTCAGGTTTTTTCATCCAAGGAAAGTCAGCAAAAGCCTGTGCATCTGATTGTGCCTGCTGTTGCAGATAATTCAGACGAGCAGGAAGTTCGACTTCCTTGCGCTTCATTGCTGTCCGCCTCATTGCTCTGACATCTTTGTCTGAAAGTTCGTGTTCCGTGCCATCAGGCAACGTAATAACGCCTCCATCCATGTTGTCTTCGCACCACAGCAAGACCTCTACTGCTTTATCGTACTCACCTTTAACCTGTTCAAGGCTATTAAGGGTTTCTGAAAACTCAGTTTGATCTTGTTGCTTTGCAGGAATAGAAGACTTTGCAGTCTCAAGTTCTTGCTGAAGCTCAGCCAAACGCGCTTTATGCGATTCTAATTCGGATTGGGCAGCCTTTTTCGCAGCAACTAATTTGTTGATGCGCTTCTGGACACCCTTAGTCAAAGAACTACTATCGTGATGTTCGGAATCTTCATCAGCCTGCTGATCGTCCTCTGAAGAGGAATCCACTGCTTCTGGTTCATCCTGCTCCTGTGTGGCCGGAGCTGCCTCCCCCTCGTTAAGGAAGCTGGACTTCAAAAGATCGCTTAGATCTCTCTCATCCATTAAACCGAGTTTCTGAGCAACGGGACTTACTTCTGCCTCCTGATTCCCGGAATCAGGCTGTGCTTCGTTTTCGTTCATGCGGTTAAGGTCGCAAGTTCCTTATTAATACAAACCAGTAACGCTGGTAGGCCCGTTATTAGCGTTATGCCAAATCCTTTTCATCAGTCAAGCCATTTAATTTTAGTGCTTCTTGTCTTAATGTTAAAAGTGTTGAATAAACTAGATTAACGCCATCAGCTTGACCACAAGCGTGAACACGGTCTTCGCCTTTATTGTTATTGCCTACAGCATTCATCCAAAGCTGCTCCTGCATCTGTTGGATAGTTTCTATCATCTGATCCCAGATGTGGTTTTTGCCTGCAAAACCGTAAGCTGCGCGTTCTTTTTGTGTCATTGTCCAGGTTGCTGCTGCATTGGAGTTACACCAAGCCGACCTATCTGAGCGTTTTGCTGTTGCATTACACTCATCTGAAGATTCTTCACATAGTTCTGGAACAGAGCTTGGAAGTTTTCATCCGCCTGTAGCGCCTGCTGCGCTTTCGGATTGTTCTGCATGACCTGCTGGGCAAACTGCATCTTGGTCTGTGCCGCTGGATCGTTCTCTTGATACAGGGCCTCATTACCAAGCAACATCATTCCAATGTCAGTCTGCACGTCTTTGAACATCTTTTGAGAAGCCTGCTCCTGATTCATAATCAGTTCACCAGCCATTTCAGGAGCAATCGCCTGAATAAGCATCTCAGTAATCCGGTTAGCGTTTAGCACGCCACCAGTGTCCATCTGCTTAATCTTGGTCAGAAAGTCTACCTTCTGAGCGATGTACTCCTTATCCAAATTCATCACGTCAAACCGGACATTGATGTCAAATTCGTTGTGAATCTCAGACAAGTTAGTTGGCAACTGCCCGCCAGTAATGCGCTGGATCTCTTGTGGGTCCATGTACTGGCAACACAGGGAGAACATCTGCCGGAACACTGAGCGCCACGACAGCAGCCACGAGTTTACCAGTGCCTGCTGAAGCATCTGAGTGGTCATTGGCATTACGTTGGGATTGTTGGTCCCAAAGTAGGCTGCATGCTGTTGCTCAACACGCTGGATCAAGTTGAACGCCACCGTAGGTTCACGGGCCGGAGGCTCCATGAAGGTGTAGTCGTTCTGGTTGGTGACTGGCAGCGACACGCCTGGGCCAATCTTGTTGATTGCGCCAACTCGTTTAACTACCTTGATGGGCGGCAACGTCGAGAATGCTGTGTGATCGCGGATCGAGTCATGCTGAGCCTTGATTTCGTCCTGGTCGGTGGTTGCCAGCTCCGGGATACCGCGGGTGTCTGTGATGGCGCGTCGAATCTGCTCCCGGCGGAACTCCACAAACGGGTACTCGCCGTGGGCGTAGTCAAGTCGCTCGTGAATAGCCCACGAATCGCCGTCAGAAATGCGGTTAGACGCAGCCTGAGGACAAATAACAGTGTAGAAAATAGCCGGAGCATCGCCATCAAGGCTTTTGGTGTAGCAGTAAACTACCTCCACCATGTTCATAAAGTTTACACCGTTGTAGACCATCATCGTTGTGGTCGGCAGCAAGTTGATGTTGTAGTAGCTGCTGGATTTACCCAACTGCTGCAACGCCCGCTCTACCCAGTCAGGATTCCAGCCTTCTGTCGTGATTTTTTCACGCAACTCAACCTCAGACATCCAAGTCCGGCGGAAAATTACCCGAGACCGTTGCAAGTCCGCGGTTTCTGGGGGGAAAATGATCTCGTCCCACGGCTTTAGAGCTACAATCTCGGGTAAATTCTTGCTGACGTACTCCTCGTCCATGGTCGTCATGCCAGTCTTGGCAAGCTCACGGACCATCCGCTTTGCGTCTGCTGCCTTTAGTGTAGGCATAGCAGTGAGCATAATCTCAGCCGCCTGCTCAGGGGCGCTCACAATCAAGTTGGGCAGTTCCATCAAGACCTGACTGCCTGATTGCTGCGCCAGCCCCATGATCTGCTCCATGGAAATCTCTTGAGTGCGCTTGCTGATGTTCTGCTGCCAGCCCACAAAGAAGGCGCTCCATCCGTACTGAAGTGCATACTGGGCAGCCAAGGTTGCCTCTTTGTAGAGCTGCTGGGGCATCTTGCAGTCGCGAATCCAACGAAGCAAAGTAGTGCCAATTTGAGACACTGGCATGTCGCTGAGTTCATTTCCGTTGGCACGAAGTTCAGACTTTTGAAACGCGCCAACTAGCAAGGAGGTAAGCTCGTTACAGGTAGCGTCGATTAGCCGGGCGCGAACGTCAGAAGCCCCCTCAAACGGCCAAGCCGGGTCTCCATCGGAGCGGTTTTCAGAGTGTTTCTTGCCGTCATCGGTCTGTCCAGGCCAACGGCAAAAGCGGATATTGTCAAACTTGGTAACCAGATTGCCCTGGCTGGAGTTAATCATTGCCCGATTATACTCACTCAAAAGCTCTCCAACATGTGGCTTGTCAGAGGCAATTGCCAGAACGTCTGTGTTTGTATTCAACATACCTTTAATAGCTTCCGCACTTATTAAACTTTTGCCACGAATTATTTGATACTCCTGTGTAGCTAGGTTGCATTACCACTAAATACCCTAGTGCGTCAATTGGATCTTTGCACGCCCCTTTCTGGCCGTCATGCCCGGTCCACTCTCTTAACGAGTAAATAAGGTTCTGGCAACTTTCATGAACCATTAGCCGCGGATGGTTCTTTTCAACATTAAGATCAGCGTCCCGATCGTAACAAAGTAGGTCGTTAATAATTAAAACACGCTCATCCACTGATACGCTAGCAGCAGGGAGGAAATAAAGAGGTTCACTAGCGTCCAAAAGAAGATCCAACAGGGTAACTCCTCCTTCTTTGCTGGTTGTCTCTGTGCCTGCGCTTCTCGGGTCGATGTAGCGTTCTGCGATCTCCTCACGTTTGTCATTGTGTGTTTCTAGTGACCAAACAAGTTCCGTGTATTCATTAATTCCGCGGCCAGCACCACTTCTCTGTGCGGGGCCGGCTCGACCGTCAGCCTTATCACTTGGCAGCGCCCACTCGCCATAGCTTTGATCGGGCCACTCCCGGTAGACCCACACTGTACCATGCTTGTCCACTCTGGCCCAAAGCATGAACCAATTTCGGGCACCGGCTGGATCTGCCACCATGTAGTTTGTCCCCTCAGGACAGTGGTCCGTGACGCTATCGGTAAAGATGTTCTTGTCCCCAAACATAGGAAACTGGCTGCCGGCAGTCTGCTCAGCCCAGCCATAAGCGCGGATCTTGATGTCGTGGGTGCTGCGTCCCTTCAGGGTCTGCTGCATCCGTTCCCAGTTGTTGTAGGGATTGAGCTTACTGTGAAACCAGATGCAAGCGTGCTTCCCGTACACGCCTTCCGCGGTGTAAGGCATGTTGCCCTTGGGTACGCCGATGACGTTGTTGTGCGGCAGAAGCTCGCTCTCCTTCCAGGTCTTGATCCGGCTAGTCGAGATGAACTCCTTCACGGTCTGTGTGTAACCAAGGATTGGCGTGAAGGTCACAAGCAGCTTGCCGTTACGGGTAATCAAGCGGTACTTGAGCGTCTCCAGCCAGTCGGCCGGGACAAGCTCGTCACACCAGACAAAGTCCACCTCGCCACCTTCGACGACCTTAATGTCCTGGCTGTAGTTAAGGAACCAGATTTGATTGCCGTTGTAGACCGCAGTATTGTCGCTAAAGCCGTTCTTCTGGGTCCAGCTAACCTGGGTCATCTTGCTGCGCTTGGCTTCCTTTAGCTCTGTGGGCAGATACTTGTGGAAGACGTTTTGCTGCATGGACACGCTCGTCATGTTGGTCGTGTGCAGGCACCAGATGTTAAGGCCGCGCTTCTTAAACTTCTCCTTGATCCAGTCCGGGGCAAAGCCGTTTAAGTCAGCACCCACAAAAGCCTGGGCAATCCGCTTGGCTGCGTACTCAGTCTTGCCGGCTCGGTTGCCACCAAGGATGAGCATTTCAGAATGAGCGTTGAGCAGCTTATCAGCGTCCTTCCACGATTCCAGCTCTGTGCCGTAGCGGTGAGGATCAGACTGCTCAGCCCGGACGCGCTGCTCGCGCATGAGGAAGAGGCGCATGGTTTCCTCTGGACCCACGTTCTGAATCATCTGCCTGCGCTGCTCCTCGTCAGGGGCTGGCATCAGGGGATGCTCGATCAGCGGGTAGGTAAGAATCTTGTGGAAAAGTTTTTCTTTTTGCTCTTCA
>Ga0222713_10002340_pt1 | contig 20360 bp, 19 predicted proteins | sample C33_649DmetaG_FD_165061 | JGI IMG/M metagenome (GOLD analysis project Ga0222713, IMG submission 165061) | Estuarine water microbial communities from San Francisco Bay, California, United States - C33_649D | ecosystem: Environmental > Aquatic > Marine > Unclassified | place: USA: California...
CGCAATACACCATCGCCATCTCTAACCAGGCGGCGAACACCTACACGCTCACCGCCACACCGACCACGACGCAGGGCCAGAACAAGGACAGCTGCGGCACGCTGACCCTGAACCAGGCTGGCGCGCGTGGTTCGGGCGCGAGCGGGACGGCCAACAACCCGGATTGCTTCTGACCGCGATTCGCCGATGCGATCGGACGGTTGCCGAACATCTGGCGACCGTCTACAATTTGCGCCCCCGCCCGAATAGCTCAGCCGGTTAGAGCACTTGACTGTTAATCAGGGGGTCGTTGGTTCGAGTCCAACTTCGGGCGCCAGATTCAGGAAAAGGCCTGCAGCAATGCAGGCCTTTTTTGTGCGGCTTGCCGCGCGTGGAACCGGTGTCGACCTCAATCCGCGCAGGCCCCGTCATCGGCGGTGCGCTCGACCCTGGCGCGTCCGCTGCGATTGACGATCACGGCCGCGCGGGTGGTGCTGCCCTGGCACAGGCGAATTGTGAGGTTGCTGCCCGCCGCACTGCCATTGGCCAGGAAGGTGGCGCGCGGTCTGCCGCTGGTGGAGACGATCCGTAGGCCGGCATCGCGAGGGGCATGTTCCATGCGAAGAATCTCATCCGGGAGATCGGGCTGACGATTGCCGTCCGGGTCGTAGAACATCATCCAGCCTTGCGTCCAGTCGCTGTCGGCGCGGCAGCCTTTCTGGCCGTCGTACGGGCACACCACGGTCGGGGTGTGGTAGCTGATCGCCGTGCTCCGGGCGGACGCCATGAACGATGTAAGCAGATTGGTCGTGGCGCTTTCCCGCTGTCGTTGGAGTAGGCCGTGATAGGAAGGGATGGCAACGGCGACCCCGAGGCTGACCAGGGTCACAACGATGCTGGCTTCCAGGAGCGTAAAGCCTCGGCAGCGGGTGTGCTTTGCGGCGCGGCAGGTTCTGTTCATCGGGCAATCCTTTGTCCGTGGCGGTGCGAATGAGTGTGGCTCGCAGGCTCGGCGCCCGGCATCGGCAGCCTCCGTGCCTGGCTGTCGGACAGGCCGCATCTAGGGGTAGGAAATCCCTGCATCCGGGCCTCACCTGGCCCGGGTCTATACTTTTCGCTCGTGCAAGGCAGGTCCCATGACTGAACGTTTCCAGCTCGTTTCCCCGTACTCCCCCGCGGGCGACCAGCCCGCGGCCATCGACCGGCTGACCGAGAATTTCGAGTCCGGCTTGGCCAAGCAGACCCTGCTGGGCGTGACCGGCTCGGGCAAGACCTACACCATCGCCAACGTGGTCGAGCGCATCCAGAAGCCGACCCTGGTCATGGCGCCCAACAAGACCCTGGCCGCGCAGCTCTACGGCGAGTTCAAGTCGTTCTTCCCGCACAACGCGGTGGAGTACTTCGTCAGCTACTACGACTACTACCAGCCGGAGGCCTACGTGGCGGCCTCGGACACGTTCATCGAGAAGGACAGCTCGATCAACGAGCACATCGAGCAGATGCGCCTGGCGGCGACCAAGACCCTGCTGTCTCGGCGTGATGCGCTGGTGGTGGCCACCGTCTCGGCGATCTACGGCCTGGGCGCGCCGGAAGACTATCTCTCGCTGCGCCTGATCCTGTCCAAGGGCGAGCACATCGACCAGCGCCAGCTGATCCGCCACCTGACCGACCTGCAGTACACGCGTAACGAATACGAGCTGCAGCGCGGTGCCTTTCGGGTGCGTGGCGAGGTCATCGACGTGCATCCGGCAGAAAACGACGTGGAGGCGCTGCGGATCGAGCTGTTCGATGGCGAGGTTGAGCAGCTGACCCTGTTCGATCCGTTGACCGGCGAGACCCTGCGCAAGGTGCCGCGCTTCACGATCTACCCCAAGACGCACTACGCCACCACGCGCGAGCGCACCCTGAGCGCCGTGGACAGCATCAAGCTGGAACTGAAGGAGCGGCTGGACCAGCTCTACGCCCAGAACAAGCTGGTCGAGGCTCAGCGCCTGGCCCAGCGCACCCAGTTCGATCTGGAGATGATGGCCGAGGTCGGGTTCTGCTCGGGCATCGAGAACTATTCGCGGCACCTGACCGGCAAGGGGCCGGGCGAGCCGCCGCCGACGCTCTTCGACTACCTGCCCGCCGATGCGCTACTGGTCATCGACGAGTCGCACGTGACCATTCCGCAGATCGGCGCGATGTATAAGGGCGACCGCTCGCGCAAGGAAACGCTGGTGGAGTTCGGATTCCGCCTGCCGTCCGCGCTGGACAACCGCCCGCTGCGCTTCGAGGAGTGGGAGGCGCGTTCGCCTCGCAGCATTTACGTTTCCGCCACGCCTGGGCCTTATGAACTGCGTGAATCCGATGGCGAGATCACCGAACTGGTGGTGCGCCCGACCGGCCTGACCGACCCCGAGGTCGAAATCCGACCGGTCGGCACCCAGGTCGACGACCTGCTGTCGCAGATCACCGAGCGGATCGGCTGGGGGGATCGGGTCCTGGTCACCACGCTGACCAAGCGCATGGCCGAGAACCTGACCGAGTATCTGGGCGAGCACGGCGTCAAGGTGCGTTACCTGCACTCGGACATCGACACGGTCGAACGCGTGGAGATCATCCGCGACCTGCGCCTGGGCAAGTTCGATGTGCTGGTCGGCATCAACCTGCTGCGCGAGGGCCTGGACATGCCGGAGGTGTCACTGGTAGCGATCCTGGATGCGGACAAGGAGGGCTTCCTGCGCTCGACCGGCTCGCTGATCCAGACCATCGGCCGCGCTGCGCGCAACCTGCGCGGCAAGGCGATTCTCTATGCCGACCGGCTCACACCGTCCATGAAGGCCGCGATCGAGGAGACCGACCGCCGCCGGCAGAAGCAGGAGGAGTACAACATCGAGCACGGCATCGTGCCCAAGTCCGTGGCGCGCCCGATCATGGACATCATGGAAGGCGCGCGCGACGCGGCCAACGACGAGACCCCCAAGCGCGGCAAGGGGCGCAGGGTCGCAGAGCCGGCCGAGAACTACGGCGCGTTGAGTCAGTCGCAGATCGCCGCAAAGCTCAAGGAACTGGAGACCCGGATGTACCAGCACGCCCGCGACCTGGAGTTCGAGGACGCCGCCCGCCTGCGCGACGAGATCGGCAAGCTCAAGGCCGTCAGCCTCTCGGTCTAGGGGTAAGCCGCCCACGACACAAAATTCGACCGCGCCCGTTCCCGTCCGGCGGAAGGGGTGGTATGATGCGCGCCCTCCCAACGAGGGCGCAATTCGATTGCGACGGGCGGTTAGCTCAGCGGTAGAGCACTACCTTGACATGGTAGGGGTCACAGGTTCGAACCCTGTACCGCCCACCACCTTTCCCTTGGCGGGGCAGGTGGGACAAGAAAAGCCGGGCATTGCCCGGCTTTTTTGCGTCTGGATTTGGGCAAGACGGTCTTGGTGCGGAGCGCGAAGAGATGGCCGTTTCGAAGCGGCCGGCTGCGGAGTATGGGCAGTTCCCCTTCCGGTCTGCCGCATCAAGGTGGCCGGCGCGCACCCGGATGGCTTAGGATCGTGTCGTCGCACCGGTGAAGGAACGCCAGGGTGGAATACCGCCACACGATTCTGCAGAAGCATGGCTATCAGGTTGTCGCCCTCACGCGCGACGCGGACCCCGCCTATGCCCCCGACGAAGTGATCGGGTACGCCGTGGTCACCGACTCGGGCGCCAAGCTGCGCGACGAGCCTTCGCTCGAGGAGGCGCGGCTCTACATGGAGCAATTGCTCGAGGATCTGCAGCCGGAGCGCGCGGAGGACGCGCGTCCACGCCGACGCCGCTCCGTGCGCCCCACGCGTTCAGGCCCCACCCGCTGACTGCTCACCGGCCCGCCCGGGTCGGCTTCAAGGAGGAAATCGCTTGACCAAGGGGAAACTCGTCTTCGCTGGCGTCCTGACTGTCCTGGCGCTGGCCGCAGGGCTCTATCTGTCCGGCTACGCCACCATGCTCCTGATCAAGGTCAGGGCGCCGCTGCACTGGAATACCTATCTCCAGTACGTGCAGGCGCTGGGTGATGCGCGTTATCAACCCTATGTCGGCAGGATCAAGGCCGGTGGCTACATTGGCTTTGGCGGCGTCCTGCTCGTCTACGTGCTGACGCTTGTGCTTGTATTCAAGCAGAAGAAGAAATCGCTCCACGGCGATGCACGGTTTGCCACCGCTGGGGACCTCGCCAAGCACGACATGCTCAAGCCGTCGGCCAACGGAATCATCGTGGGCAAGTTCGGCGGCAAGCTGGTGCGGTTGCCGGGGCAGCAGTTCGTAATCCTGGCCGCGCCGACCCGATCGGGCAAGGGCGTGGGCGTGGTCATTCCCAACCTGCTCGAGTATGCCGAGTCGGTGGTGGTGCTGGACATCAAGCAGGAGAATTTCGATCTCACCAGCGGCTGGCGCAAATCGCAGGGGCACGAGGTCTTTCTCTTCAATCCTTTCGCCGAGGACCGCCGCACACACCGCTGGAATCCGCTGACCTACGTTTCCTCCGACCCCGCGTTCCGCGTCTCGGACCTGATGAGCATCGCCGCGATGCTCTATCCCGACGGCGCCGAGGACCAGAAATTCTGGGTCAGCCAGGCGCGCAATGCCTTCATGGCCTTCGCGCTGTTCCTGTTCGAGAACCGCGACGACGAGCTGGCCACTGGATTCCCGTTCTCCTCCGGTACGCCGACGCTGGGACGCATCTATCGTCTCTCGTCCGGCGATGGGACCGAACTGAAGGCCTATCTGAGGGGGCTCGCAGGCCGCAAATTCCTGAGCGACAACGCGCGCTCGGCGTTCTCCAATCTCCTCTCGCAGGCTGACGAGACGTTCGCCTCGATCATGGGCACGCTCAAGGAGCCGCTCAACGCCTGGATCAATCCGGTGCTGGATGCGGCGACCTCGGCGGACGATTTCCTGCTCACCGATCTGCGCAAGAAAAAGATGAGCATCTACATCGGCATCCAGCCCAACAAGCTGGCCGAGAGCCGGCTGATCATCAATCTTTTCTTCAGCCAGATCATCAATCTCAATACCCGTGAGCTCCCGCAGAGCAATCCAGAACTGAAGTATCAATGCCTCCTGCTGATGGACGAGTTCACCGCCATCGGCAAAGTCGACATCATCGCTACCGCGGTGTCCTACATGGCCGGCTACAACATCCGCCTGCTGCCCATCATCCAGTCGATGGCGCAACTGGACGCCACCTATGGCAAGGACGTGTCGCGCACGATCATCACCAATCATGCGCTGCAGATCTTCTATGCCCCGCGCGAGCAGCAGGACGCCAACGACTATTCCGAGATGCTGGGCTACACCACCTACAAGCGACGCAACATCACGCGCGGGCGCGACACCACGCGCAGCATCTCAGAGGAGCGGCGCGCACTGATGCTGCCGCAGGAACTCAAGGCCATGGGGTTTGATGCCGAGGTCTTCATGTACGAAGGCATCCCGCATCCGGTGAAGTGCGAGAAGATCAAGTACTACAAGGATCGCCACTTCACCGCCCGCCTGAAGGAAAAGGTGCAGGTCACGCCTATCTCTGTTTAGTGTGACTTACATCTCAAAATCGGACGAATCGCTCGGTGCAGTGGTGAGATAAGTGCACGCTGAACGCTTGACCGCTCCGCCAGGCGCACGTTAGCTTTACTCAACAGGGGGCGCCTGGATCGCGGTCCTATCCAGGGACGAGCCCGTCGGCAAGATGCGCCGGTGAGCTGAAGGCAAGGAGGCAGCAAGGATGTTGGGGAATTCTTGGTTATGGCGCGGCGCAATGCCGGCCATTGTGCATCCGCGCCTTCGTCGCGCATGCCCACTTCCGGTTCTTGTTCAAACGCACCGCCTAGGTGCTCGCTTGCAGTCATTCGTTGTGCCTGACCTGAATGCAGGCCGGGCTTTCACGTCTTTGAAATATCCGGCCTGGAACAGGAGTACACGCGGGTGAGTCGTCGGAACGCCATCAGAATTTCATTTCCGCTGGCTTTGATCAGCATCGTGCTTGCCGGCTGCGGGACCACGCCTGCGCCTGATTACCGCGGGAAGTGGCGGCCGCTCAACGCATATGCTGAGGCGCCCATCGAGGTGCCGCTGGCAAATGCCTATGTGTTTCAGGCATCGCCAATGGATGGCACGCTTAAGACGATGCTGACCCGCTGGGCGAAAGACAGTGGCATGACTTTGGATTACCGGTTCGGCTCGGATTTCACGCTCTTCAGTCCTGTTGGAAAGATCGACACCACAGATGTCCGTGATGCCGCAGCGCAGTTGACGAGCGCATATAAGCCGCACGGGATCATAGTGACGGTCACGGGTAGCCGGATCATCGTATTGGCATCATCCGCGCCAGAGTCAACGTCGTAAAGCGCACTCTCATCAAGCGGTGACGTAAGGCATCGCCCCCATGATCGTTTCTCGCAAAAAGCACGGCGCCACGAATGATGTTCAGAAAGAAACAAGAAACGCCCAAGGTCAATGCGGCGATCCAGAAGGCGGTGAGCTACGAGCTCACAATCGCCGACATGGCAAAGCGAAGCGAGCGGCGTGCCTGGCAGGTGGCGACAGGGGCTTCCTTATTGGCCCTACTGCTTGCCTTCGGATACTTTGCGCTCCTTCCTCTTAAGGAGAAGACGCCTTTCCTTGTGCTGGTTGATCCATACTCGGGAAATGTGCAGACAAGTCGGCTGGTGCCCAGTGTCCTAGATAAGGCGATCACGGGCGGGGAAGCGATCTCTCGTGCGAACGTCCAGCGCTTCGTGCTGGCCAGGGAGTCCTACGACTGGAGTACGCTCAATGGACGCTACGGTGACTGGCAAGCCGCCTATCTCATGGCCAGTCCAGATGTTGGTCTGCAGTTCCGCCAGGAATATGCGCTTAAGAACCCAGAAAGTCCCGTCAACCTCTATGGCAAGCTGAAGGCGGTTCGTGTGCAGCTGTTGAGTACGACGATGAATGGGTCGGGCAGGGGGGATTCCACCGGCATGGCCACCGTTCGGTTCCAGCGATCGATTCTTGACAAGAGTACCGGCGCGCTTAGCTTTTTGGACAACAAGCTGGCGACTCTGACGTTCAAATACAACAACAATTTGAAGCTCGATGATGACCAGAGGATCGTCAACCCGCTTGGGTTCCAGGTCATGAGCTACAAGGTCGACAACGACTTCGTGGCTTCGCCTCCGTCGGCAACCGCCGTAACGACAGAGCCCGATGCGCTGACCAGTGGCGCTGCACGCCGTGTTAATCCCGATGCGGCAGCGTCGGCCGCGGAAGTGTCGTCAGGGACTGATGCGGGTAGTCAGCCGGTTGAGCGTCTGCCTGCTCCAGCTTATGGAGAAGCGAAGTGATTAAGTTCAAAGCCGGTGCAGTGTTGTTGCTGGGGCTGCTCGCACTCCCCTGTCATCAGGCCCTCGCGGTGGATGCGCAGCCAGTTATTGATAGGTATCAGTACGTCGATGACGGGATTTACCAGATCCGTGCAGGCCTGGGCATCACGACTCAGATCGAGCTCGATCCCAATGAGAAAATCCTTGACTACAGCACCGGATTTTCAAGTGGCTGGGAGCTGACGCGTCGTGGCAACGTGTTCTATCTGAAGCCAAAGAACGTGGACGTGGACACCAACATGATGGTGCGCACGGAAACCCACTCCTATATCTTTGAGCTGAAAGTTGTGGCGACGGACTGGCGCTCGCTGGCTCAGGCGAAGGCCGCAGGCGTCCAGTACAAGGTGACTTTCAATTACCCGGCTGATACCGAGTTTTCCAAAGCGCAGGACGCGCAACAGTCGACCGAGTCTGCGCCTGGTGCACCGTCGGTGCCGGCTCAGCTCGATACCAGCATCGAGAAGAATCGTCGCTATTACTATGACTACTCGTACGCGACTCGATCCAAGGCGCAGTGGCTGATTCCGACGAATGTCTATGACGACGGGCAATTCACCTACGTCAAGCTCAACAGCGGCGTCAGCTTCCCTACTGGAAACTTTCCCACCATATACGGCCGCCAGAAGGAGCACGGGGAAGACTTCATCGTCAACACGACAGTCGAGCAGAACACCATCGTGGTGCATGGAACATATCCCTATCTGGTCTTGCGTCACGGGGACAACGTTGTTGGGCTGCGAAGGAATCAGCAGAAATGAGCCAGAACAATCAGCCAGGGAGTGGAACTCCGGAAGGCGAACACGGGAGTGCTGGTCACAATCCCTATTACGGACGTGTAGACGACGGCAGCGCTGATCTCGATGCAGCAGCACCCCAGTTGCGTGATGAGGAGTCGCAGCGCGTCAATCGCAAGGCGTTGATCTTCCTGGCTGCCATCGTCGTGCTCGTGGTTCTGATGGGCTTGATGCTATTGACCAAAATGCGCGCCGACGATGCGCCGCAGGCCAAGGCGCCTCGCGAAGAGAAGCCGTTCGTTCCAGATGCGCCCAGCAAGATTCCGGCGCCGCCGCTGCCTGGCGATGAGCAGACCGCTGCCGCGCCCCCCATTCCCCTGGAGCAGCCAATGGCGCCGCTGCCTCCTCCCGTGCCGATGGCGCGCCAGGATGACCGTCCGCGCGGGCCCAGCCTGATGGACCGCCGGATCAGTGCCGCTGGCGGGATGGTAGGGGGCAGCGCCGGAAGCGATGGCGGGGATCCTGCGATCGCGGCCGCCTATGCGCGTCGCGACCAAATGAATCAGGCCCAGCAGCAGCTGCAGAACAGGGGCGTGGGCGCCAATGGTGAGCCTGCGGAGCTGCAACAGGCGCCGACGACGCTGGCATCCTACCTGCGCAAGCCCGATACATTGCTGCTGCGTGGCGCCTATCTCAGGTGCGTGCTTGAGACGCACATCGTGACTGACGTTCCCGGGTTCACTTCCTGCGTACTGACCGAGCCGGTGTATTCGGTCAATGGCAAACGCCTGCTGCTGCCGAAGGGTTCGAAGCTTTCCGGAACCTATGGTGGTGCGGTCAATGGTCCCCGGGTCGCGGTGGTATGGGACCGGATCACGACGCCGACAGGTCTGGATGTAACCATGTCGAGTCCCGGTGTCGACAACCTCGGGGGCGCCGGCCATCCGGGTGACTACAACGCGCACTGGGCCAGCCGCATCGCGTCATCGTTGATGATCAGCCTGCTAGCCGATGCCTTCAAGTACGCGGCTGCCGAGAACGGCCCCCAAACTAACACCGTGACCGCCAGCGGCACGATCGTGTCCGAGCCCTATGAAAGTGCGACGGCCCGGACCATGGAGCGTCTGGCCAACCGCGCGGCCGATGAGGCAATGAACCGGCCACCGACGGTCACGATCAACCAAGGCACAGTGCTGAATGTCTATGTCGCTCGTGACGTCGACTTTTCTGCCGTCCTGCAGTAGTCCCTGCTTCCTGCGGATACAAAGGCAATCCTGATAATTTATGTTGATCGGTATCGACGACGGCCCCATTGCGGATATCTCGGATGACTTTCTGAGCTATCAGTACGACGTGCTGGGCATTCGTCAGTACATGAACTCCAACGAAGTCACCGAGATCTGTGTGAACCGTCCCGGCGAACTCTACTTGGAGGGGCACGGCGGCTGGCGCCGGGTCGAGCTTCCTGACCTGACCTTCGAGCGCGCGCGCCAGTTCTGTACGGCGGTGGTCAACGAAAGTAATACCGGTCAGCGCATCACCGACGCAGACCCGGTGGTGTCGCTGACCTTTCCCACAGGGCAGCGCGCACAGTTCGTCATTCCGCCAGCGTGCGACCCTGGGAAGGTGTCCATCACCATCCGTCTGCCCTCCCACCAGTCGCGCACGCTCGATCAGTACGACAGGGAGGGTTTCTTTGCTCAGATCCTGGAGAGTGCTGGCGAGCTCACGCCGCACGACCACGAACTGCTGGAGCTGCGGAAGCAGCGCAATTACGCCGAGTTCTTCCGCAAGGCGGTCCTGTACAAGAAGAACGTTGTCGTGGCAGGCGCTACTGGCAGCGGCAAGACGACCTTCATGAAGGCGCTGGTAAACCATATACCGCACGAAGAGCGGCTGGTCACGATCGAGGATGCGCGCGAGCTGTTCATTGATCAGCCCAACGTTGTGCACCTGCTGTACTCCAAGGGGGGGCAGAGCACCAGCAATGTCACCGCAAAGAGTTGCATGGAGGCCTGCCTGCGTATGAAGCCTGATCGCATCATCCTGGCCGAACTGCGCGGCGATGAATCCTTCTACTTTATTCGCAACTGCGCTTCAGGCCATCCCGGTTCGATCACAAGCTGTCATGCAGGCAATATTAGCCAGACGTGGGACCAGTTGGCCCTGATGGTGAAGGCGTCCTCGGAAGGGTCGGGCCTGGAGTTCAGCGTGATCAAGCGCCTGCTGATGATGACGATCGACATCGTGGTGCACATCAAGGCACATGCCGGGGGGCGCTTTATTACCGGGATTGATTTTGCGCCCAACCGGGTTTTTGACGAAAGAAGTTAGAGGTCTGTCACGCGATTTCGGTTGCTTTGGCGTTCTGTTTCGGCGGTGGATGGGCGCGAATTGACAAGGCGTTTGCCGCTGGCCGATGATTTCGACCATGGTCTTAGTGAATGAGGCCGTGCCGAATCTGAACGTCCTATTGCTGTTCTGTTTCGACCTGTCATGCAAGGGAGATGCACATGGTCCTGCTCACGGACATGATGCAGTGCCAAAATCTATCGGTTCCTATGGACGTCATGCGCCACGTGGTGCAGGTCGAGTCGTCCGCCAATCCGTATGCAATTGGTGTGGTTGGCGGACGTCTGGTGCGGCAGCCTCTGACCCTTGCTGAGGCCGTGTCAACGGCGGAAATGCTGGAAAGCCAGGGCTATAACTTCTCTGTTGGCCTGTCCCAGGTCAACCGATACAACCTGCGCAAGTACGGAATCAACTCCTATGCGCAGGCCTTCGACGGCTGCACCAACCTGCAGGTCGGCTCGAAGATCCTGTCCGAGTGCCAGGTTCGCGCGAAGGGGGACTGGGGTAGCGCATTCAGCTGCTACTACTCTGGAAACTTTACGACCGGTTTCGAGCACGGCTACGTGCAGAAGATCTATTCTTCGATGGCCGCCCAGCAGGCGGTTGCCAGACAGCGCTCCGATGCCATCCCGCTCGCGCCACAGACGACTCGTGCCGCGGCGGGCACCGTTGATGCAGAGCAGGAGCGAAGGGAGCGGCGCGGGCGTGGCGTTGCGGTAGCTGACGCGCTGGTGGCCTCAGCTGGCTCGATATTGGCAGCACGCGGCAGGCAGGATGTTCCTGCACGGCAGCCTGATCCGGGGATACAGCCGGTGATGTTGAACGTGACGCCTTCCGCAGGTCCAAGTGCGAACCATGCTGGTGTCAATCCGGAGGTTGCTGCAGCGCCTGCAGCGGAGTCGGATGGCGGTAGCGAAGATAAGGCGTTTGTGTTTTAGCGTCTGTTTTGAAGTTGGATCAAATACTCGGGGGAAATCCCCCGACACCCGAGGAAAAAGGAGAGTTGAACGTGAAAATGAAATCGGATTCGATGCTGGCCCATAACGCGACCCTTGCGGTCAAGAACCTGATGGCGGCGATGTTCTTCGTGGCCCTACTGACCGTTCCGGCGTTTGCCCAGGAGTACGACGCGACGGAGGACAAGGTTTGCGGCTTCCTGAGTAATTTCCGCGGGCTGTTGACCGTGGCATCGATTGCGGTCGTAACGATTGCCGTGATCTTCGCGGGTTACCAGATCGCGTTCGCGCACAAGCGCATCGGCGATGTGGCACCGATCCTGATTGGCGGTCTGTTGATCGGCGCGGCTGGCCAGATTGCCGCCATGATCATGCCCGACAATGCGGCTGACCAGTGCGATACGACGACCACCATGCTCACCACTCTGTCCAGTGCCTATTTCGCATAGGAGCTGACTTGAAAAAGAACGTCATGTTTCGCGGATGCACGCGACCTGCGATGTTCATGGGCGTGCCGTATGTCCCGTTCTTCATCGGGGCTGGCGGCACGCTGCTTTTCGCGATGTATAGCGGGAATCTTCTGTTCCTGCTGGCCCTGCCGGTTGTGATTTTTGTCATGCGACAGATGGCGCGGCGTGACGAAATGATCTTCCGGCTGCTCGGGCTTCGCCTGCAGTTCCGTCTGCGCGTGCGGAATGTCCGGGAAAACGGTGGTCTTTGGGTTTTCTCGCCTAATCCCTATCGAAAGAAGCCCGCCGAAAAGTAGGTCGTTCCTTGGAAGCCGCTCCGCCACGCCGGAACCCTGTTCGAACCGAGTGTCATATGTTCAGCCCCGATTCTCCCGTTTCTGAATTCATCCCTTACTCCAGTCACGTGGCGCCGTCCGTGATCAAGACCGTGGGTGGGGATTACATGCTGATTTGGCACCTGGAAGGGCTGCCGTTCGTTGGTCGTGAGGAGTGGGAGCTTGAGCACAAGCACAACACGTTCAACCGGATGCTACAGACCCTGCGGGCACCGGACTTCGTCAATGTGGCGTTCTGGGTGCATGATGTCCGCAGGCGTGGCCGGGTCAATACCCACAGCAAGTTCAAGCATCGCTTCAACCAGGAAATGTCCGATGCGTATTACGGGCAGCTCTCGGCCCAGAAGATCATGCAGAACGAGCTGTATCTGACCCTGATTTACCGTCCGGTCGTGGGCGGCAAGGCGTTCGTCGAGAAGACCTCCGATACCTCGCGGCTGCAGGTTATGCAAGACCAGGCCGTTGCCAAGGTCCTAGAGCTGGCCGGCAATGTGGAGGCTGTGCTCAAGGACTATTCGCCATACCGGCTCGGCATGTATGAGGCGGCCAATGGCGTAGTGTTCTCCGAGTCACTGGAGTTCCTGGGCTATCTGCTCAATCGGGTCAACGAGCCCGTGCCCGTGCTTTCGGCTCCGGCCAACGAATACCTGCCGGTGAGCCGGCATGCATTTTCTTCGAAGACCGGTGACTTCCTGCTCACAACGCCCAATGGCGCCAGTCATTACGGGGCAATCCTGAACATCAAGGAGTACCCGGATGGTACCTACCCGGGCGTCTTGAACGGGCTGAAATACCTCGACTTCGAATACGTCATCACCCATTCCTTCAGCCCGATGGGGCGCCAGGATGCGCTGCGGGTACTGGATCGCACAAAGGGCATGATGATTTCATCGGGCGACAAGGCGGTCAGCCAGATCGTCGAACTGGACTATGCGATGGACCAGCTCTCATCTGGCAACTTCGTGCTTGGTGAATACCATTTCATCATCGCCCTGTACGCTGACAGTCAAGCGCAGTTGCAGCAACACATCGCGACGGCGCGTGCGGAGCTCTCCAATGCGGGCTTTGTGTCGGCCAAGGAGGACCTCGCGATCACGGCCTCATTCTATTCCCAGCTTCCGGCCAACTGGAAGTTCCGCACCCGTCAGGCGAACGTCAGCTCGCTCAATTTCCTGGGCCTGTCGCCGCTGCACAACTTTGCCACCGGCAAGCGTGAGAACAATCCCTGGGGTGAATGCGTCACCACGATGCAGACCACCAACGGGCAGCCCTACTACTTCAACTTCCACGCCACCCATCCGGCCGAGAATTCGCTGGGCGAGAAAGCGATCGCCAACACGATGGTGATCGGTAAATCCGGTACCGGCAAGACCGCGCTGATCAACTTCTTGCTCAGTCAGGTGCAGAAGTTCGAGCCCTCGCCGACGATCTTCTTCTTCGACAAGGATCGTGGTGCGGAAATCTTTGTGCGCGCCTGTGGTGGAAATTACTTGGCCCTTGAGAATGGCAGACCTACGGGCTTCAACCCGTTTCAGTGCGAGCGCAATGAGGCTAACGTCCAGTTTCTGGCTGACTTGATCAAGGTCCTGGCGGGCAAGCGCAGCTACACCGCGCGCGAAGAGGAGGACATCTTCCGTGCCGTGGAGAACATGCTCGATACGCCGCCGCGTCTGCGCAGCATGACCAATTTCCAGAAGAGTCTGCCCAATATGGGCGATGACGGGCTGTACGCGCGGATTCGCAAGTGGACGGCCGGCAACTCGCTCGGCTGGGTCTTCGACAACCCCGAAGACACAATCAATCTGCAGAAGGCCAACATCATTGGCTTCGACTACACCGACATCATCGACAACCCCGAGGTCAGGGCGCCGGTCATCAACTATCTCCTGCATCGTCTGGAGGAACTGATCGACGGCCGCCCACTGATCTACGTCATGGACGAGTTCTGGAAAATCCTCGATGGCGCCGGTGGACTGAAGGAGTTCGCGAAAAACAAGCAAAAGACGATCCGTAAGCAGAACGGCTTGGGAATTTTCGCCACGCAGAGTCCAGAGGACGCACTGAGCAGCGATATTTCCGCGGCGCTGATCGAGCAGACTGCGACCCTGATCTTGCTGCCGAATCCGAGTGCCAGCCGCGAGGACTACATGGAAGGCCTCAAGCTGACCGAGGCGGAGTATCAGGTGGTCGTCAGCCTAGATGAGCGATCGCGTTGCTTCCTGGTCAAGCAGGGTCACGGCTCGGTGGTGTGCCAGCTCAACCTGCGCGGTCTGGATGATGCGCTGTCGGTGATCTCGGCCTCGACCGATAATATCGAGATCATGCACCAGGTGCTGGAAGACCGGGCTGCTTTTTATGAGGTTCCGCAGGATAGCCTCACGCCTGAGCAGTGGCTGGACGTGTTCTACGAGAACCGCAAGGGGTCGGGAAAGGGAGGGTCCAGGCCGTCGGACGCTAGGACGGGCTCCGGCGCAAGAATGGTGTCCTGAATCAAATTTGCGAGTGATGGACATGCTGGTCGATTTTCAAGGGCACCCCCGTACATTCATCCTGGTTCAAGGAAAAAATAGGAGTTTCGGCATGAATTTTTCAGCCTCGACAAGCAAAAATCCCGTGCGCCGAATCGGATCGTATGCTGCGCTGATGCTATTGCCGCTGTTGTCCCTCGCGCTTCCAGCTGCGGCACAGGTGGTTGTGACCGATCCTGGCAATACTTCGGTGAGCGAGGGCGCGCTTTCAGGGCAGCTCGGCGAGTACGGTGAAACGGCAGCGCGGTGGGCCGAGCGCATCAAGCAGTGGAACGAGACGTTTTCTCACTATCAGCAGCAGATCGCCGCGATGCAGAGTCTGCTCAACGCCGCTGATTTGAAATTCCCGGTCTCGCTGCTGGATGGCCCGCTTGCCGCAATCGATCTGGACGATGGCGTGGAGCAGCGCTGCCATCCCTCGGCGAGTGGATTGAGCCTGGCCAGCATTCTCGGAGCTTTGAGTCAGCAGCTGAACCTGACCAACAGCAAGGACATCGTGGGCCAGCAGCGTGAGCTGTGCTCCAAGATGGTGATGATGGAGAACATGAAATACAACGAGGCCGTGGCGTTGATCAACGACACGATGCCCAAGATGACGGATCAATACACCAAGATCATGACTAACGTGCAGACCGTGATCGGCGACACGCAGGGCAATCAGGATCAGAAGGCCAATGATATTGCCGTTGTTGATGCCCAGACCCAGGCGCAGTTTCGCGCGTTCGAGGCGCGGATGAATCAGTACAACGCCTATATCACCGCGCTGGAGGCCAGACAGCGCAGCCTGGCGCAGATGGCGTTCAAGGGCGACAAGGGCGTAGTGGGGACGCTGGTCCAGACCACAGCGCTTGCTGGCGCCTTGAAGGTTAACGAGTAGAGGATGTCCGATGTGCTCAGGGACGAGTGCTGGAAGTTCAGGGGGCCGGCGAGTGATCGCCTGGGTGCAGGCGCGACTGCAGCGATGCTACAGAGTGGGACCAGGTCATGAGTAGGTTGGAAAGTTCGTTCAATGTGCTGGTATCGGGATTCGATGGGGTCGTGACGCCGCTGGCATCGGTCAGCGATTTCGTTTTCTTCAAGCTGATCCTTGACTACCTGCACAAGCAGATCACCACCTACGGTGACCAGTTGCTCTCGCGGACCATGGCATGGGCCGGCGCGGTGGCGCTGCTGCTGCTAACGATCTGGGTGCTGGTCCAGGGATTCCGTATCGCGACGGGACGCACGACCGATTCAATGATGGCGCTCGTGATCAATGCCTCGAAGGCGACCCTGATCGTGAGCGTGGCCACTTCGATGGCGATGTTCGGGACGAATATGCAGACATTCCTGAGTCAGGACCTGCCCAACGACATCACCCGGATGGTTACCGGTGAGCATGAGTCCGCCGCAGATCAGATCGATGAAAACATGGGATGGATGTCGGTGGCGCTGACCGCCATCGATGCGATCGACGTGGCCGGTGATCCGACACTTGATTCGCAGAAGGGCAGGGCGATGCTCTTCACCACGCTTGGAACAGGCGGGCCTGCGCTTGTGGCCGGTACGATGTTGCTGTTGTATGAGATCGCGATCGCGCTTTTCGTTGGATTCGGTCCGATCTTCGTACTGTGCCTACTCTTCGAAGCCACTAAATCGCTGTTCCAGCGATGGCTCTTTTATGGGCTTGGCACGATGTTCTCGATGGCCGTGATTGCGGTGATGACGAGCATCGCCCTGAAGATGGTCACCGCGGTTGCCGAGGCCTTCTGGGCGACGACCCTCGCCGGGACCTTGGTGGGATCCAACTTCACCGACGGTATCAGCAGCCAGGCCATGCAGCAGGGCGGCATGGGGCTGATCCTCACAACCCTGATCTTGACCACGCCCCCGATGGCTGCGATGTTCTTTCAGGGTACGTTGGGTCAGTTTGCGGCTTACTCCACCATCGGTGGCCATTTAGCCCAACAAGGCGGTGCCCCGGGGGGGCATCCGGCTAATGGTGGTGGCGGCGGATATGGCTCTGGATACGGCGGAAATTCTTATGCGTACAACGAGTCTCCAAGAGATTTCCATCCCCAGTCATCGAAAGTGGATTCCAGCCGTTACACAGCGGGGCTGCCGACGACGCGCGCTGTTGAAGGGCGTGGTGCACACGGTGCTGCGAACAAGATTGATAGGACTTGACGGTCACAAGGGGCAGGTTGGGGCTGCCATCTGGAGGTGCCATGTTGCTACGCCATAAAGTCGCATACGGGTTGTTGCTTGCGATCGCCGCTGGCGATCTGGCGGCGCAGCAGCGGCCGGGAGGAAATGGGCCGTTGCCAGGTGATCCGGGCTATGGCAATGGCGCAAGCCAGTCCCAACTTCCTCCGCCGCCGCCACGTCCCCGCGGGCAGTGGATAAAAACTTGGGGCGCGGTGGCCAACGGAAGCAACGGCGAGGGCGGAGTCTCGGTCGGGATGCTTACCAAGGCGGCTGCCGAAGACGAAGCCATCGCACAGTGCGTCCGGGGTGGCGGGCAGTCATGCCGTCCTTCCTTCACGTACTACAACCAATGTGTCGCCATTCTTCAGGCCGTCTCCAATTCGGTGACTGACACGATACAAAGCGCGGAATCTGTCGAGGTTGCTGCAAGATTGGGGAGGCCAAAATGCAGCAACGATAACAAGGGTGCCGAGTGCCATGTTGTGTACTCAGCCTGTTCGGATCCTATTTTCCGTAGTTTCTAGTCGTAATCGTTAGATAAGGAGCACAGTCGGCCATGGATTTGCTCTGGCATGCCCTGTAGCTGTTTGCGAGTTGCGTCGCATCGGCGTGCGCCTCAAGTGCAGTTGTTTTGCTGGTTGCGAAGGGCGTTACTAGGCGGTCGCGCCCGGGTACGTGACACAACAGGAGCGTGCGTCATCTCATTCAGCGTAAGGAGGTTCTATGAAATGGCTTTCCCCGCATAACGGTTTGGTGGCGGCTGGTCTGGTGGTGATGGGGGCCTTGCTGGCGCCTGCGCCCGCAAAGGCCGGTGATCCTTGTGCCACGGTGCTGTGCCTGGCTGGCAAGATGGAGGGCGGTGATGGCGGCCCTGCGTGCATCGAGCCGATCCAGTCCTACTTCGCAATCGCGATCTACGACTATTCCGGATTTGATGCGCCCGCAACTTCGGCCGCTCGCATGATCTACCTGCAGGCGTGCGCCACCGAGCATCTGGGGCAGAAAGAGGCCGTCAATGCGGTCTACGGCACCCAGCAGTTCGCGCCGCCGTAAGCCGCCAGGTGCGGCGATACGTTTCGAGGGCCGGCCCTTGTGCCGGCCTTCAGAGTTCTAGCGGGACTAGTGCCCCGCGCGATCCCGCTTCCAGCCGCGGTGCTTGATGTCCAGGTACAGGCTGTAGCTGGCGGTGAAGGCGGGGAAGAGGTTCTGTAGCACGCCCACCGAGTCCTGCTTGGCCGAGAACACGAAGTAGCTCAGGGTCATGAGGCTACCCAGGACGCTCATGTACCAGAACAGGCGCGGGATGACGGGCTTGCCGGCGCGTTTGGAGGCGACGAACTGAACCAGCCAGCGGCCGCCGAACATCAAGGCGCCGGTGTATCCAATGAGCTTCCAGCCGGTGACGTGGAGGCCGGTCCAGAACAGCCAGGTGATGGGTTGGTCCAGGAAGGGGATGTCCATGTGGGCTCAGTTTGGTGCGTGCGCATCGCGCGTGTATTGAGGGGTATTGCGAGGTGCGCGACGCACCTGCCGTCAAGCGGGCTAGTAAGCCGGCCTAGAGTTCCCGCACCGCGGTGCGCTTGCTGCGCGTGATCAGCCAGGCGACGCCACGCAGGTCGCGGATGCCCACCAGAGCGCGCTGCAGGTTGTTGTACTTGGACACGCCGCCGCCGCGCGGACGATGGTTGACCGGCACGCTGATCGTCTTCCAGCCGGCGCGCTGCATCAGTGCGGGCAGGTAGCGGTGCATGTGGTCGAAGTAGGGCAGGTCCAGGAACGCGGCGCGCTCGAAGAGCTTGGTGCCGCAGCCGGTGTCGGGGGTGTCGTCGTGAAGCATGCGCACGCGGATGGCGTTAGCGTATTTGGACGCCCAGCGCTTGCTGCCGCTGTCCTTGCGGTCCACGCGCCAGCCGGCGTAGAGCTTGACCGCCGGGTCGCCGGCATCGCGTGCGGCCAGCAGCTTGGGCAGGTCGGCCGGGTCGTTCTGGCCGTCTCCGTCCAGGGTCGCAATCCAGACACCGCGCGCCGCCTTGACGCCGGTGCGGATGGCCGTGCTCTGGCCGCTCTGGGTGACATGCTGGAGGATGCGCAATTCCGGCACTTCGGACTTGAGAGCCTGGAGAGTGGCAACGGTATCGTCGCGGGAGTGGTCGTCCACATAGACGATCTCGAACGGGACCACGCCACGCAGGGCGGCGACGATCTCGCGAACGAGCGGGGCAGTATTGTCGCGCTCGTTAAAGACCGGTACGACGACGGAAAGGGCTTGGGTCTGCATGGTGCGCATTATCCGGCTTTTCCACCGGGCGGGGTCTGGTCGCGGTGCTGACGCTCGGAGGAGCTCGCATCAGGCGGCCTCCATGGGAGCCGGGCCGCTGTCAGAGTTTTGTGGGAATGGCCATGTCGACCGGTGCGCACGGCGGGAACCGGGTGCATGGCGACGGCGGCGCGCCGAGGTGGCGCGCACGGTGGGAGGTAACGCGTCGCTACATACCCGAATAGTTCGGTCCACCGCCGCCCTGTGGGGCCACCCAGACGATGTTCTGGGTAGGGTCCTTGATGTCGCAGGTCTTGCAGTGCACGCAGTTCTGCGCGTTGATCTGCAGCCGTTGGCCGCCGCCGCCGCCGCCGTCGGCGTCGACGAATTCGTAGACCCCTGCCGGGCAATAGCGAGCCTCTGGCCCCGCATAGGTGGCCAGATTGACGTCCACTGGCACGGAAGGATCCTTCAGCGTCAGGTGGGCGGGCTGGTGCTCGTCGTGGTTGGTGCTGGATAGGAACACCGAGCTGAGCCGGTCGAAGGTCAGCGTGCCGTCCGGCTTGGGATAGGTGATGCGTGGCTGGCGGTCGGCCGGCAGCAGGCAGGCGTAGTCGGGTTGGGTGCGGTGGAGCGTCCAGGGCGGGGTGCGTACGCCCAGCTTGGGCAGCAGCCACTGTTCGATGCCGGTCATCAGGGTCGCGGTGGTACGGCCCTTCTTGAACCACTGCTTGAAGTTCTTGGCCTGCCTGAGCTCGTCGTGCAGCCAACTGGCCTCGAACGCAGCCGGGTAGGCGCTCAGCTCATCGGCACTGCGCCCTTCGCCCAGGGCTGCGAAGGCGGCCTCGGCCGCCAGCATGCCGGTCTTGATCGCCGCGTGGCTGCCCTTGATGCGGCTGGCATTGAGCGTGCCGGCCTCGCAGCCGACCAGGGCACCGCCGGGGAACACCAACTTGGGCAGCGACAGCAGGCCGCCGGCGGTGATCGAGCGGGCGCCGTAGCCGATGCGCTTGCCGCCTTCCAGATATTGGCGGATCGCCGGATGGGTCTTGAAGCGCTGGAACTCCTCGAACGGACTCAGCCACGGGTTCTTGTAGTCCAGGCCCACCACCAGGCCGATGGCGACCTTGCCGTCCTCGGCGTGGTACAGGAACGAGCCACCATAGGTGTCATCGGTGAGCGGCCA
>Ga0222713_10002343_pt1 | contig 20352 bp, 24 predicted proteins | sample C33_649DmetaG_FD_165061 | JGI IMG/M metagenome (GOLD analysis project Ga0222713, IMG submission 165061) | Estuarine water microbial communities from San Francisco Bay, California, United States - C33_649D | ecosystem: Environmental > Aquatic > Marine > Unclassified | place: USA: California...
TGGGTCTTGGTGACAAATTTTATTCTGGAAATATTACGAAAATTGATAGCTTTAAGGACCACAGAATAGCACTTAGCTTTGCGATTCTTGCAATGTCTTCCAAAAAAAAAATTGTAATAAAAGATTTTAATTCAGCAAATGTAAGTTATCCCGGTTTTTTAAATGATGTAAAAAAAATTAATAATAAAAATTTTAAACAAATTATTATTGGCATTGATGGTCCTGTTGGATCTGGAAAAACCTCTGTTGCAAAATATGCCGTATCAAAAATTAAAAATAGTATATTTTTAGACTCTGGTCTGCTTTACAGATTTCTAGCAAAAAAACACTTAGAAACTAAAAATAAAAAAATTAATCTTAATTATTTAATAAAAATTGCAAACTCAATAACCTTAAATGATCTTAAGTCTTCAGATTTACACACTCAGAAAATTAACAACCTAGTTTCTACTATCGCAAAAATTCAAAAAATAAGAACAGCTCTTTTACCAATCCAAAGAAATATTATTTTTAATAATCATTATGAATATGTTTTTGTTAGCGGTAGAGATATCAATTCAAAAGTTGCTCAAAACGCAGATATAAAAATTTACATGAATGCTCCTATTAAAATTAGAGCAACGAGAAGATTCTATGAATTAAAAGAGAAAAATCCTAAAATAACCTATGCAGAGGTATTAAAAACACTCAAAAATAGAGACTATTTGGATAAAACAAGATCTACCAGCCCTCTTATAAAAACTAAAGACTCAGTCTTGATTAATAATACAGGACACAATATAAGATCCACCTTTGTAAAAATACAAAGATTAATTAGAAAGGTTCAGAGTAAATAATATTGATTGAGCAACCATTGAAAGTTTATAATAATAATAACGCTGAGTTTGAAGCATTATTAAATAAAGACCTCTCCCAAAGATCTGTAAAAGAAAACACTATCGTCAAAGGTAGGGTGGAAAAAATTGAGGAAAAATTTATCACGATAGATGTCAAAGGAAAATCATCTGGAATGATCGATAAAACAGAACTATCTAGAGAAGAATTAGAAAATCTTAAAGTTGGAGCTGAGCTAGAGGTTTATGTTGAAAGAGTTGAAAATAAAGTTGGAGATATAGTTTTAAGTGTTGAAAAAGCAAGAAGAGCAAAATCTTGGGAAAAAATTGAAAATGCTTTCTCTAAAAAAGAAAAAGTATCTGGCCTAGTAAAAAATTCAGTAAAAGGTGGTTTTATAGTAGAAATATTTGGTATTTTTACTTTTTGTCCATCAAGCCAACTATCTGATCGACCTATTAAAAGTCCAAGTGAATTTTTTAATAAACCATTAGAATTTTATATTATCAAAATTGATAACGTGAGAATGAATGTCATTTCCTCAAGAAGAGCAATTCTAGAGGAAGTTAAAAACCAAAATAAAGATGAAGTTATTTCAAAATATAAAGTTGGAGACAAAGTAGAAGGAAAAGTAAAAGCAATAACCAGCTATGGTTTATTTGTCAGTATAGAAAACTTAGATTGTTTGCTTCACTCTAGTGAGGTTAGCCATTTAAAAATTACAAATCTAAATGAGATGTTCAATGTTGGGGATTCTGTAAAAGTTCAAATTATCGAAATTGATAATGAAGCTAAAAGAATTAGCTTATCTATTAAAGCAATGTTGCCAGATCCATTTGTGACCATCGGTGAAAAATATCAAGTAGGATCAGATTATGAAGTAAAAATTACTAAATTAAGTGACTTTGGAGCTTTTGCTGAATTAGATGAAGGAGTGGTTGGACTAATTCACTCTAGTGAAATGAAACATATGCAAAAAAATGTTAACCCAAAATCAATATTTAAAATTGGAGACGTTGCAAAAGTAAGGCTAAAAGAAGTAGATACTGAAAAAAGAAAAATCAGTTTTAGTTATAAAGATACTCAACCAAACCCTATGAGCGAGTTTCTTGCAAAATATCCCGTTGGAACGATTGTGGATGCTAAATTAGTAAACAAACAAGATTTTGGATTATTTTTAAACACTGGAGATAGCGACATCGATATTTTTGTTCACTATAAACAAATATCTTTTGCAGAAACATCTAAAGATTTAGATGATTATAACAAAGGAGATACGGTTAAGGTAAAGATTATTGATATTAAGGATGATAAAGTAAATGGATCCATAAGGGCTCTCAAAAAAGATCCATTTAATTTCTTCGAGAATAAAAAGGTTAAAGACATTATTTCCGTTAGAGTTGCTGAAATTCTAGATAATGCCATAAAAGTTAATGTGGGAGAGGAAAGATTCCAAACTATTATTAAAAAGGCAGATATTGCATTGGAAAAAGCAGATCAAAGACCCAATAGATTTGCTGCTGGCGACACTTTAGATGCAATGATTGTTGAATTGAGCAATTCTGATAGAAAAGTTAAATTATCTATAAAAGAACTAGAAAAACAGCAACAAGCAGAAGCTGTGGAAAAATATGGTTCAGCTACATCAGGAAGCTCTCTTGCAGATATACTTGGAACAGCTTTAAAGAAAAAAGAAGAAGACAAGTAAGCTAATTTCAACAATAATTTTTGTTATTTATTCTTTATAATCAATAGTCTATTCTATGTTTCATGGAAAAAAAAACTTTTGTTAAAAAAGAATTAATCCAAAAACTTCAAGCCAAATATCCCAAAGTTTTAAATGCTGACATTGAGCGTATGGTTGAAAGTGTTTTTAGATATTTATCCAATCAATTAGCGACGGGACACAATATCGAAATTAGAGGTTTTGGAATGCTAAAGGTTAAAACAATGAAACCGCGCATCGCTCGAAATCCAAAAACAGGAGAAAAAGTTGAAGTTCCTGCCAAAAGAAAAATTAGCTGGAAAAGTTCTAAATTATTAAACGTAGCTATCAATCAAGAAAGAAAAGAAATTGATCAAGAAAAAATATAATATCTTTATTGCCTGCGATACTACCAATTTATCTCAAGTAAAAAAAATTATTCATCAAAGTAATACTTCAAAATTAAACATTGGATATAAATTTGGCTTAGAGTTTTTTAATTCTAAACAGGGAAGAAATTTTATTTCGCAATTATCTAAAAATATTTCTATTTGGCTAGATTTAAAGTTAATGGACATTCCTAATACTGTCTCTTCAGCAATTTTTTCATTAAAAGATTTAACCAATGTAAGATACTTAACGATACACGCATCAGGTGGATATGAAATGATGCTAGCAGCAAAACAAGCGGCAAAAAAATCAAATAAAAAACTAAAGATATTGGCAGTTACTGTTCTCACTTCCTTTTCAGAAAATCAATTAAAGCAAGTAGGACACACCAAATCCATAAAAAACATTGTAATCCAACAGGCTGCTCTTGCAAAAAAAGCAAAGCTAGATGGAATTGTATGTTCTGGCTATGAAGCTAAATTTATAAAAAAAATATGCAAAGGAATGCAAATTATCACTCCTGGAATAAGACTCGAGGGGGATTTAAAACAAGATCAGAAAAGAGTTATGACACCAAAATTAGCTTTTAACAATGGAGCTACAGGAATTGTAATTGGAAGAAGTATTACCAAGGGTAACATAAAAAATAATATCCAAAAATTAATTTCATCGTTACAATAATGTCGGCCACTATTAAAATTTGTGGGTTGAGAGATTATGATGCAATTCAAACTGCAATAGATTGTGGTGCTAAATTTTTAGGTTTTGTTTGTAATTATCCTAAAAGTCCCAGAAATCTTTCCCCTTTGCAACTTATAGAAATTACAGCAAAAATAAAAAATAATAGGCCATCTACAGTTGCTGTAATAGTAGATCCAGATGATAATTTAATTAATACTATCAAGGATAATGTAGATTTTCTTCAGCTGCATGGATCTGAAAATAACAATAGAATTTTAGAAATTAAAAAAAAATTTAAACTCAAAATTATCAAAGCAATAAAAATAAAAAATAAAGAGGATTTAAACCAAATTGATCACTATCCCGATGCAGATGATTTGTTGCTAGATACTCCTGCGATGGAAAAATCTGAGTTATTTAACTTCAAATTATTAAAAAATAAAAATATTGGTTCCTATTTTCTAGCAGGTGGAATAAATATTGATAATGTTGCACAAGCTTTGCAATATACTTCTAAATTAGATATCTCTAGTAGTTTAGAAAGCAAACCTGGCATTAAAGATTTAGAAAAGATTAAAAATTTTATGAAAGAAGTTAACAAATATGCTTAAGTTAAAAAAAAAAATTCAATTAATTGACCAGCATGATAAAAATTATTTATACGGTGGAAAATTTGGTGGAAATTTCATACCCGAAACTCTTAAAAAGCCAGTCGAAGATTTAACTGATTTATTTAAGAAATTAAGACATGATAAAAAATTTATCACAGAAAGAGATTATTATTTTAAAAATTACGTAGGGTCTCCTACTCCTTTTATTAAATTACATCATTTAACTAAGCATTTAGGTGGTGCGCAGATTTATGCAAAAGTAGTTTCAAAAGCTAATGGCGGTGCACATAAAATATATAATGCGGTAGTTCATGCCCTTATTTGTAAAAGAGCAGGAAAAAAATATATTGTAGGTGATACCGGGGCTGGTTATGCCGGTAAAATGCTAAGTATGGCAGCTAAAAAATTTGGTCTTAAGTGCAAAATTTTTATGGGTGCTAAGGATATAAAACGTCAAAAACCAAATTGTGATGCGATGCGCCAAAATGGAGCTGAAATTGTACCTGTATATTCAGGAAGTCAAACACTAGTAGATGCGGTCAGTGAATGTATGAGATACTGGGTTTCAAACTGCGATACCACACATATGGCGGTGGGTAGCACTGTTGGTCCAAATATTTTTATTAAAATTTGTGCATGGAGCACAGCTCAAATTTCTAGAGAATTAATAATTCAATTAAAAAAAGAATTTGGATCTATTCCTAAAAAATTAAAGCTCATTAACTGTGTTGGTGGAGGAAGTTCTGCTGCTGGTTTTTGGAATGAGTTTATGGACTATGATAAAAAACAAGTGGAATTTATTGGTGTAGAAGCTGGGGGTCCTAAAAATAGCAAATTACATGCTGCACCACTTACCAATGGTTCAAAGCTAGGAATTTTACATGGAGCTGCTCAATACGTAATTCAAGACAAGGATGGTCAAATTGGAGAAACCTCATCTATTTCTGCAGGACTGGATTATCCCGGAATTTCTCCTCTTCATTGTTTTTTAAAAGATACAAAAAGAGCAAGATATACTTCGGCGACAGATGAAGAGGCTCTTCAAGCCTATAAATTAGTGTCTAAATTAGAGGATCTTTCTCCTTCGCTAGAACCTTCTCATGCTTTTGCAGAAGCAATTAAAATTGCTCCTAAATTAAGTAAGGACACTATTATTTGTGTAAATAGTTGTGGGGATGCAAAAAAAGACAGGTCGATTATTAAAAAAAGATTAGGTTATTTTAAATGAAATCCAACATAAGTATAGCTTTTGAAAAATGCCGCAAAGAAAAAAGGCCCGCTCTTATTACTTATACGGTAGGAGGAGATAATACCAAAAAAAAATCTTTAGACATTTTAAATGCAATTGCAAAGCATGTGGATATTTGTGAACTTGGAATTCCACATAACACACCTGTTGCAGATGGAGGACAAATTCAAAATAGCGCTTACCGAGCCATAAAAAATGGAATTAAAATAAAAGATATTTTTTATATAGCTAAACAATTTAAAAAAAATAATAAAAAAAAACCAATTATTTTGATGGGTTATTATAATAATATTTACCAGCAAGGAGAAAATTCTTTTTTACAAAACTGCAAAAGATCAGGGGTTGACGGTTTAATAGTTGTAGACCTTCCTTGGCCAGAAAATAAAAAATTTGCTCACAAATGTAAAAAATATTCTATAAATTTTATTCAACTTATATCTCCAACCACCTCAAATATAAGAATGAAAAATATAATGAAAGATTCTCATGATATGGTTTATTATATTTCTATGCTATCAACTACTGGCGGCACCTTAAAAGTAACGGCAAAAGAAATTTTAAAAAATTATAATAAAATAAAAAAAATTAATTATAAACAAAATGTGGTTATTGGTTTTGGAATTACAGAAAAAACTATTGGCTCTTTAACAAAAGCTGACGGATTAGTAGTGGGGTCAGCCTTATGTAAATCAATTACCAACGCATTAGCAAGAAATACTGACCCTATTCGTAGCGTTGAGAATATGGTAAAACAACTAAAAGCTAAAATCATATGAATTGGATAACGGACATTGCAGCCAAGATTAAACCCAAATTAGATAATTTATTTAAAAAAAAATCTATCGTTCCTGAGAATCTTTGGACCAACTGTGCATCTTGTTCTACCGTCATCTATCGAGAAGATATTGAAAAAAATCTTTACTGTTGTACTAATTGTCAAGAGCCACAACAAATTCTCCCAAGACAAAGATTTGAAATTTTATTTGATGAGGGAAAGTTTGAAGAAATCGAAACTCCTAAACTAAGTTCAGATCCTCTTAATTGGAGTGATATCACTCCTTATAAAGATAAAGTTAAATCTGCTAGAAAAAAATTCAACCAAAGACATGCAGCACTTGTCGCAACAGGTTCTATTAAAGGCCTTAAGTCAGTGGTCTATTGCATGAATCAAAAGTTTTTAGGAGGATCTGTTGGAATTGAAGAAGGCGAAGCTTTTGTATTTGCTTGCAAATATGCAGTTGAGCACAACATTCCTTTTATTGCATTTCCACAAACAGGTGGACAAAAGATGCAGCACTCTGCCTATGCATTAATGCAAATGCCAAAATCTATCATTGGTTTACAAATGCTGGAAGAAAAAGGAATTCCAGCAATTATTATGGCATCAAGTCCCGTAGCTGGAGGAGTTACTGCTTCTTGGTTTTATGGTCCTTCAGTATTTGTTTTTGCAGAATCAGAGTTAACCAAAATTATGTTTGCAGGTCCCAATGTAATTAAAAGAACTATAGGTGAAGATTTGCCAGAAGGCTTTCAAACAGCGGGTTACTTACTAGAAAAAGGTTTTGTTGATAGAATTATTCATCGAAAAAATCATAGAGAAGAGTTGTACAATTTGTTATCGATACTGCTAAACTTAAAAATTGAAAAAGCAGAAAACATAATAGATGCATCCGACGAAAATACAGTTTCTTCTCAACAGACTATATCAGCTTAATCCTCCAAGCCGAATTGAACTTACTCTAGATAGAATTAAAAGATTACTAAAAGATTTAAACAATCCTGAACAATTACTATCTGGTGTAATAACGGTTACTGGAACTAATGGAAAAGGAAGTGTGTGTGAGTATTTAAAAAATATTTTAAAAGCACATAATTATTCGGTTAATGTTTACACTAGTCCGCATATTGTAAAATTTAATGAAAGAATCTTTCTGAATGATCACTTTATAAGCGATGATGAATTTGAACAATTAGTTTATGAAGTAGATCGTGCTAATAATCACCAAGATATAACTTTTTTTGAATTTATTACTGCTCTCGCTTTTTTAGCTTTTTCTAAAAACAAAGCCGACTATCATATAATTGAAACGGGACTAGGTGGAATTGGTGATAGTACTAATGTTTTTTCGCAACCAATAGCACAAGCACTAACTCCTATTTCTAATGATCACTTAGAGTATTTGGGACCAACGTTAAAAGATATTGTTAGAAATAAATGTGGAATTATTCAACAAATTACTAATATCATTATTGCAAAACAAACAACTGAGGTGATGGGATATATTGATGAAGAGCTAAAAAAAAATTCATCAAAAAAATTCATTTTCTCTGAAGATTTTCAAGTCACAGAAGAAAATCAAAGCATGATTTACCAAGATGATATTGGCCTTCTGGATCTAAGTTTACCTAAAATGAAAGGCAAGTTTCAATTAGAAAATGCCGCAACAGCAATTCAAACTTTACGATCAATTGGTATACAGCTTCAAAATTCCAAAATATCAAAAGCGATTAGCAAAACAGAGCTGCCTGCTAGAATTCAAGAAATTACCAAAGGAAATTTACGCAATCATGTTCATGATGAAAATAGATTAATTATTGATGGCTCTCATAATAAGCAAGGTGGAAAAGAATTGGCAGAATACTTATCTAAAATACAAGAAAAGAAAAGAATTTATTTTGTACTTGGAATGTTAACTTCAAAAGATCTTAAAGGATATTTAGAAAATTTTTCTAGTTTAGTTACGGAAATAAAAGCAGTTAAATTAAGAGAAAATTTTTATGAAACAGAAGAGATAATAAAAACTGCAAAGGAACTTGGTATTCATGCTAACCCTACCAAAAATGTAGCAAGTGGACTTGCTCAATTAGCATTACAAGATCCTGAATCTATTATTGTAGTTTGTGGAAGCTTGTATTTATCTGGAGCTGCATTAGAATTAAACGAATGAAAAAATTATTAGCTTTTTTATTTATTCTTATTTTATCATCAACAGCTCATGCCAACGAAGATGGTTGGAAACTTCTTCAAGAAGGTGGTAAAATAGTTTGGATTAGACATGCCATCACCACACCATCTTGCTGTGGGGACCCTGACAATTTAAAAATTAATGATAGATCAACACAAAGAAATTTGGGAACAGAAGGAATTGAACAAAGTAAAAAAATTGGTCAATTATTTAAAAAAAATAATGTTGAAATTGATCAGGTACTAAGTTCTCAGTTTGAAAGATGTAGAGACACAGCTAAATATGCATTTGGAGATTATAAAGATTTTCCTGCTTTAAACTCTTTTTTTAGACAAGGAATTGGCGCTGATGCCAAACGCCAATTAAAAGATATTCAAAATTTTGTAAAAAATTGGAATAGCAAAAAAAACTTGGTTTTTGTAACTCACCAAGTAGTAATTAGTAATTCAGTAAATGAAACTGTCTCCTCAGGAGAGCTTGTTGTTACAGATAAAAATTTTAAAGTACTTGCAAGAATACCAACGCTTTAATTATCTAACCTTGCTATCAAGCCATTCTTTAATGTGAGATTTTGAGGCTGCGCCAACTTTGGTCTCTATTAATTGACCACCATTAAATAAAAGCATGGTTGGAATTCCTCTTACTCCGTATTTAGTGGGAGTATTAGGAGCATCATCGATGTTATGCTTAGCAATCACAAGTTTATCAGCCATTTCATCAGACAATTCTTCTAAAATTGGTCCTACCATTTTGCATGGTCCGCACCATTCTGCCCAAAAATCTACCAGCACCGGCTTTTCAGATTTTAATACCTCTGTTTCAAAATTATCGTCATTTACTTGTTTGGTTGCCATAAAGAATCTCCTAAAGTTAAAAGGTTAAGTTAAGCATCTGCTTTAAATTGTCAACTATGCGTCTTGGTATTTATTTTCAATCTCTTCTAGAAATATATTAAGATCATTCATCATTGCTAAGCGTTCCTCATCTTTTTCCTCTTCATATTTTACTCGTAAAGTATCAAGTTCAGAATAAGCCTTGGGAATAGTATTCCACTTTTCATTATTTGTGCTTAAAATTTGTTTCGCTATAGCTCTATGAATCTCATTGTACATATCTTGAGGAAGAATTTGGGGATTTTCTTCATAAATTAATCTTTTAGCAAAATAGTTAAATCTAGAATCTTTAAATTTATCTGCCACAATTAATTTATCTTTCCATTCTGCTTGGTGAAATTCTTTCATAGTGGATTTGTCTTGATCAGATGCAAATCCTCCAGAATAAATAGATTCTTCTGCTTGGATATCAAGCTGTGAATCTAAATCATCTTTCTCCTGAGCTTCTTCCTCTAGAATTCTTGATACTTTCTTTTTAAACTCCTCATTACCCTGTAACATCTCAGCTCTCTCCATTAATTTTTTCATACCGAGTTGTTTGTAACCATCAAAATTTTCACCAAATTTTGGATTCATTATCACAGGATGTTTATTATTTTTTACTGACCTAATAATTTTAGGACTTTTTTTCATGGCTAATTTAAGATCCTCCATATTCATAGTAAAATAGGTCTGCGGATCTTCCTTTAAATCAAAACACTGTGGCCAATTATATTTAGGATGAAAGCATAAAAAAGTAACCACATAAGGGCGAGCCTTACCATAGAAATATTCATTAAAACAAAATAGTTTTTCATTTTGGACAATAGTATTTACTTCTGCTTTGCTTGTGGTCATTAAACTAGATTTCCAAACTGCTGGTGCTTTGTCAGCAATTATTTTTGCAATGCCAATCGTGGCCAAAACATCTCCGATCGCATCATGAGCATTACCATGCTCAATCCCATTCATAGGCGCAAGTTGATCTAATTTGAACACTGCGTTTCCCTTATCGCTCGTTGGTGTTTTAATACAATCAGGATAATAAAGGTGGGCTGTTCGAATTAACCCCAAAATATCACCACGTTTGTTTCCATCAAACTGTGTAAGATATGGATCATTTAATGTTTTAAATAAAGTTTTTCTTAAAAACTCTTCATCAAAACCTATGGAGTTGTATCCAATAAAAAGAGCTGGGGTCCATTTTTTAAAAGTTTGTAACATTTGCTCAACCAAACCATAATGAGAAAGGTTTGTTTTTCTAAGCATGTCAGGTGTCGTTTTATTAACCAATAAAGCTCCTGGCTCCGGAACCAAGCCTGGTCTTAAGCTACATTTAGCTTCAAATCTATCTAACTCTTGAAATTCAGAGTTCACTAATACTGCTCCAACTTGAATAATTTGATCCCATGTCCCAGATCTTCCAGTTGTCTCAAAATCGTAAAATGCGTAATTCATTATTTATCTTCCTTTTCTATGGATGGAACATTGGTTCCTTCTATTTCTTCTACTTTTTCTGCTCTACGCTGTATTTTTTCAGCAGAAACTTTAATATTTCTAAATTGATCAGCAACTAGATTAAATTTTTTTTCAACGTCTTCTGTGCGCTCCACTAATCTTCCAACGTCTTTTCCGATTAATCCTATTTCTTTAATAATCATTTGAGCCTTTTTATTCATTTCGCTATCTTTTAAAAAAACACGAAGAGTGTTTAACAATCCCCACAAATACGAAGGAGAGACAATTAAAACATTTTTTTCTCTAGCCTTTCCCATCAGATCAACGTCACTATCTTGAATCGATCGATATACACTTTCCGATCGTACAAACATGATAGCGTGGGGTGCCGTTTCCCCAGAAATAATGTAATCGGATGAAATCTTTTTCACATTTTTCATCACATCTTCTTCAAAGAGTTTTTTATATTTTTTAATTTCTTCTTCTAATTCAGAAGTCTTAAATATTTTAAAGTTATCTAGAACAAATTTACTATCAATAGCTATTCTTGAATTGGCATCTCCAAAGTCAATTAAGCAATCTACTCTTTTGCCATTACTTAACGTTTCTTGAAATTTTAAATAATTACTTGGTAATCTATCGCGAAGTAATTTTTCTAATTCAACTTCAGAAAAAGCTCCTCGTTCCTGTTTATCATCAAGCATATTTTGAAAATTTTTAAAGGTAGTATCGATTGATGTTTGCATAGATCCCATTTGTTTTGCAGCTTCCTCTAAAACCGTAAACCGTCTTGCAAGTTCACTAAGCTGTGTGCTTAATACAGAAGAGTCATCTTCATTTCCTTTTCTCTTATTAAAAAAATAAAAAAGAATAAAAGCTATGATAGCTCCACAAGTAATATAAATAACAGTTTCCATCATTTTAAATTCAATACATGTAAGGAAAATAATAAAGAACTCTAATCATTAGCTTCCCAATACAATGTTAACTAATTAATTTATCATAGCATGATTCTGCCTCAGTCATGGATTGAGATTTTGATATGAAATTACTCATTTTTAATAAATCGGGATCTTTTTTAAGCATTCTTAAAAATAACCCTTATTTATCAAGCTTAATTTGGCTTCGTTTGTCCAGCTGGGGTGTCTTGGTTCGTTGATTTAAAGAAATGTTATGTTATAACATCACATATGACTAATAATGAGATTGTTCTAGATATTATTAAGAAATCCAAAGTTCACTTATCAGCTTATGCGATATTAGAAAAATTTCAGAAGATTAAAAAAGTACAACCCATGTCAGTATACCGAGCTTTAAATAAATTAATTGAAGAAGGACAAATTCACAAATCTAATCAAAATAAAACTTATATTTTGTGCAATCATAGTCATGCTAAAGATCACAATCCTTCGATTGCTATTTGTAAAAAGTGTGGTGATACAGAAGAATTAAAATCAGATTTGTTTTCTTCTATTTTAAAAAAATATCCCATCAAAAAATATGATTTTTCTAATTTTGAATTAGAAGTATCCACTCTTTGTAAAAGCTGCTCATAAGTTATGGAACATTTGATTGAAGAAATAGTTTGGCTACAAGATAAAGGTTGGTTACGTGGCTTTGTGTTTGGCTTTGTTCACACTATCATACCTTTAATTGGTTTTTATACTGGATGGAGCATTAACCGATTATTGAAAATTGCATCGAATGGTTATGTTGCAGGAATTTTAGGAGTGGTTGTCGCTCACGTGGTAGCAGATTTTATAGCAGCTACGTTAGATCCAAATTTACAATCTGCAGCAGTAGGTATCGTGCTTGGAGGTCTTACACCATTGATTGCAATTCCTTTGTTAGAAAAATATGTCACTAAAAGCAAACACCACATTATTGTGGGAGACCACGAAGATATTAAAAAAGATTTAAAAGATCACCACTGCTAATTAGATAGGATCAATGTGAGTCATCACATTAAGAACTGGCATTTGTTCCATCACAGCATTTCGTGCCGCAACAGCAATGGCATGTCCTTCTTTAACGCTCATATTTGAATCTACTTCAATATGAACATCGACTAAAATCATGTCACCCATTTTTCTAGTCTTTAAATCATGACAACCCCTAACGCCAGGTGTTGCTAAAATAATGTCAGTTATTTTTTTATCCTCTTCGATAGAAACGGATCTATCCATTAAATCATTCAAAGCATCCCAAGCAAAATTCCAACCCATTTTAATAATCATAAATCCAACGATTAAAGCTGCAATAGAGTCAAAAACTGTGTAACCATAAAGAGCTCCAATAATACCAATGGATACCACCAGAGATGAGGCGGCATCCGAACGTGCATGCCAAGAATTAGCGATAAGCATGGAAGAACGTACTTTTTTTGCTACATAAATCATATATTGAAATAATAATTCTTTAACAATCAAGGCACCTATTGCTATCCAAAGTGCAATAATCTTGATCTCTTTGGTAACATCTGGATCTATAATTTTAACACCAACATTCCAAATCATTCCAATACCAACCGCAACCAAAGAAGCTCCTATAAATAAGGATGCTGCGGTTTCATATCTTTGATGTCCATAATGATGATCATCATCTGGATCTTTGCTGCTATGTTTATTGGCAAATAGTACTACAAAGTCAGAAACCATATCTGATAGCGAGTGAATACCGTCTGCAACTAAACCTTGTGAACCTGAAAAAAAACCAGCTACAATTTGAAAGGATCCTAGAAATAAATTTACAATAACGCTTACTAAAGTACTTTTTTTAGCAGCAGCCTTTTTTTCCATCATAAATTTAACCTATTAAATTAATGAATCTTAATTGCGTTTCTGGTTAATTGATTTAGCTTTTGCCCTTGTTTACAAACTCGGGCAATGTCTGCAACGGTTGTGATATTTTGTTTTCTTGCCTCTTCTAATAAAAATAAAAACAAGCGTGCAGTGACAATGCAGTCCCCTATGGCTGAATGCCTAATCTGATCATTGGTTCTAATATTAAATTTATTGCATAAATAACTTAGTTCATAAGTTTCTAAATCTGGAAACAATCCAGCAGATAACAAAATAGTATCAATAGTTGTTATATTTTTAACTAAGGTTCCCAAATTTGATTGTGGCAAGTCTGTTCTTATAAAGTTTATATCAAAATCAACATTGTGCCCTACTAAAATACATTCTTGTAAATAATCTGTTACTTTTTTCTCAATTTCAGAAAATGTTTTTTTATTTTTCACATGCTCATTGGTAATATGATGTATCCTAACAGACTCCCAAGGAATATCTCTCTCGGGATTGACTAATTCATTCAATATTTCTTGTTCTTGTATTCTTAATTCTGAAATTTTAACAGCAGCGATCGATACAATTTTATCCTTGGTAAAATCAAGACCTGTCGTTTCTGTGTCTAAGACGGCAAAAGTTGCGTCAGTTACATTGATGGTAGCAAATGAAATTCTATTTTTTAAATAAAGTTTCAAACGACTAAAAATATTCTTCACCAAAATCTCCTCTTGCTCGTTCTTTTAAGTTTTTAATTTTCTTTAGGTATATCTTTAACAACTGCTTGTCTAAATCCAGCAACTTTTTAGGATCAATAAAGTTTTTAATGACCTTGCCTTGTTTGGCCCTTTCTACTTGGTTTTTAAGTAAAATGTCAGACAAAAATTTAAAGGCACTTTTAAAAAAATTATGCTCATCTTCGGTAAAAACACCCTTATCTTGCAGGCCTTTTAGTCTGCTTGTGGTGGATACATTGGTGATGCCGTACTTAATGGAATACAGACGAATGGACTCAATTAAAGGCAAAGTCCCGGTATGCTTTAAATTAAGCAAGCCCAGATTTTCTTCATCTTCCTTCTCTAAAATAAAACCGCCAAAGAAATTAATTCCTGAACTGGTCATTTCTTCACTTTTGTAGAGAAACTTTAAGACATGATTGCCCTGTAACTTTTCTATAACATGTTTTCTTAATTCATCAGCTAACTCCTCTTTGCCATAAACAGACCTAAAGTCATAAAGCATATCGATATATCTAGAGTTTTGTACAGTCATATCGGAAGTCCACTCATCAATTTGTTTTTTCCAGTCAGAGATACTTTTTCTCCACAACTTATTGCTCGCCATTAAATCTCCCTTGCAATAAGGAATGTCGCACTCATCTAATATTTTGGTAAATTCTTTAGCAAGTTCTAAAAAATACAAATCTACTTGCTTCGGATCATCCCCATGATCATCATAAATAATTCCATTATCTTGATCGGGATGTAAAAAACTCTCCATTCTTCCCCCCGATCCCATAACAATGACACAATAATTAGGAATAGTAGCTAAGATATTTTTTTCCTGAATTTTTTTCTCCGCTATCTTAACCGCTCTTCTATAAATCACATTATTCAAAAAACTTAAGAGATAACTAATGTCTCCTGGACTTGCATTTTGATTTATTAATGTTTCCGTTAAAGAAATTTGTTGTTTTTTGATTTTTATTAAACTCTCCGTACTATCATCATCATAACTTAATTGATCAATCTCATGAATAATAGTTCCAAGTTCAGCAGCAAGAGCAGACTGTAAATCAATTATGCCAACTGGGTAGAGTTCTTTGTTAATAACTGGGATATGCCTAAATTTATTTTTACGCATTTTACCAACTGCATAAAACAATAAATCATCTTCATTTACAGAAATGACGGGTTGTGTCATGACAGATGTTAAAGAGTTATTTTGGTTTTCTTGCAAAGTAACTTTTCTTACAATATCTTGTTCGGTGATAATTCCCGAAAGAACATTGTCTTTGATAACTAAAATACTTGATTTTTTTTCTGCTTGCAGTTTTGCAATAGCGTTATTTAAAGTTTCTTTATGATCAATGATAATAAAATCATCATTCATGTGCTCCTTGATTTGAATGGTAAATAAATCAACTGTATTTGAACGAGCCTGCATTAAGGCATACTAAAGAAAAAATAAGACAAAAAAAAGGGAGAGTTAGAATTCTCTCCCTTTTTAAAAAAATCTCTGTGGATTATTCAAATCGATTAGGTGCCAGATGAGCTTTCGCTTTTCCTTTGCCTGAACCTTCTTTGATTACATAACCTGTTGTGCCATTAGCATAAGTATCAACTGCTTTAACGTTTTTTGATAAAGCATTGTTGATTTTTTCAACAGATTTTTGCTTACTGAATTTGATCAAAAGATCGTTTATTCTGTGTAGCAACATAAGTGTACCTCTTGTTAAAAGTTAACCTACTTTTAACTCATGTAGATGAGTCACTTTTAATCCATGTGAATGGCGCATACTAAGTATTCCCAATATGCATATCTAATCTATTAAAAATCCTTAAATAGTCAATAAAAATGATAATAGCCTAATTTATTAAATTATAGGCTCTAACTAATGAAAATCCTGCAAGCATAGCCAGTATAAATGTAAAACTGGAGTGATGAATAAGGGAAATGGATGCAATAGCAGGTCCAGGACACAAACCAATAAGCCCCCAACCGATTCCAAATAATAACGACCCAATAATAAGTTTAGAATCAATTTCTTTTAATGTTGGCCAAGAAAATGACTCTGCAAACAAGGGTTTGTTTTTATTTTTTACCAAATAAAAAAAAGGAGCGCTCACTAAAATGGCACCAATCATCACGAATGCAAGGGATGGGTCCCAGCTTCTAGCAACATTTAAAAAATTAATTACTTTTTCCGGATTGGTCATTCCAGAAATAGTTAAACCCAAACCAAATATCAAACCTGAAAAAAGTGAACAAAAACGATTCATACTAGATCATCCCTTTCACATAAACGGTTACGATAGCAGCAAACATAAATAGTAAAGTTGCTACTATGGATCTTGATGAAAAACGACTGATACCACAAACTCCATGACCACTTGTGCATCCTCCGCCAATCGCCGTTCCTACTCCAACTAATAAACCAGCTGATACTAAAAGAATAAGAGAACTATCAATTACAAAAGGAATAGTTGTTCCTGTAAAAAAACGGTAAAGCAAAGGTCCTAAAATAATTCCTAGAAGAAATAAAAAATTATCTAGTCTATTTATTTTAGAAAATAAAAAATTATTCGTAATTCCACTTACTCCAGCAATTCGACCATTACCTATAAAAAAAATGATCACTGCAAGCCCAATTAACAATCCTCCTATAACAGAGCTGATGGGAGTAAAATTAATAATAGTCATTTATTTATAATATGTTCTTGTTCATGTTTTATTTTTTCTAATATAGTGATGATACAATTCTGCAGCAATATGTAAAATAAATAAAATTAATAATAGCATTCCAAGTAATTCATGTGTTTCTTCCACATAAATTCATCAAAAAAAACCAAGCATAAATAATAAACATTAAAAATTAAGTTCCACAAAATGTTTGATAAGGAACATCGGATTTAGGACCTGGCATTTGATATTCAGATTGATTACTATTTTCTTCATAAGGTTTCTCCAAAACTTGCAATAATTTATGCAATGGTTCTAAATTATTATCGTGAGCATGTTGCAAAGCCTCTTCTACCTTGTGATTTCTTGGAATGAATACTGGATTATATTTTTTCATGATGTTCTTATCTGGGTTTTTTTTAATAAATTTTGCATACCAGCTTTGAAAGTCTTCGTTTTGATAAATAGAATGATGCATATTCTCATTCATTAAATCTCTAAAAGTATTGGTATAATCAGCCTTATTAGCATGCATCCAATCAAGTAATTCTTTAATAAAAAAATGATCTTCCTCTGTATCTCCTGCTTGGATGCCAAGTTTCCCCCTCATCATCTCAAGGCTTTTTGCTCCATAAATATCTGCAAAATTAGCTATTTCTTTTTCTAATATTTCAATTGATTTATTTAGATCGACATCAACTAAAGGGATAAGCGTTTCAGCAAAACGAGCCATGTTCCACTGGGCAATCTTTGCCTGATTTCCATAAGCATAACGGCCTTGATGATCTATTGAGCTAAATTTTGTTTTAGGATCATAGCCATCCATAAAAGCACAAGGACCATAATCAATGGACTCTCCTGATATGGCAACATTGTCTGTATTAAGCACACCATGAATAAAACCAATTCTCATATAATTTACGATTAAGTCAGCATGTCTATGCATCACTGCTCTAAATAATTGCAAGGCAGGAATCTTCTCACCTTTTAGTTCAGGATAATGTCTGTCAATGCAGTACATAATCAGTTCTTGAAGTGCTCCGACATCTTTTTGCGCAGCTACAAATTCAAAAGTTCCAACTCTTATATGACTTGCAGCAACTCTCGTTAAAATAGCTCCAGGTAAAATAGTTTCACGCATTACATTTTGACCTGTTGCTACCACCGCTAAACTTCTTGTGGTGGGAATAGTTAAATGATGAATAGCTTCACTAATAATATATTCTCTCAACATTGGACCTAAAGCTGCTCTGCCATCGCCTCCTCGTGAATAAGGAGTTTTTCCCGATCCTTTTAATTGAATATCAAATCTTTTTTTATCAGGGGCAACATGCTCTCCTAAGACAATCGCTCTACCATCACCGAGCATAACAAAATGACCAAACTGATGTCCCGCATATGCCTCCGCCCAAGGAACCGTTCCTACGGGAAGAACATTTCCTGAAAAAATTAAAGCTTGCTGGTCTTTACTAAGAGAAGAAAAGTTTAGACCCAATTCTTTTGCTAATTTTTCATTATATAAAATTATTTTTGGATCTTTAACAGGGACGGGCGATAACTGCGCCGTCATCATCTTTGATAAATTTAAATAACTATTATCAAAGTTCCATCCAATATTATTTTGCATTTTCTTAACTACCCTAACAGATCAAGTGCCTGACTAAGAAGTTTTTCGCATTCTTCTTTATTTCCTTCTTTGTGAGCCTCTTCTCCTTGTATTCTTAAAATTTTAACCTCTTTAATTTGTTCAGCGCTTAATTGCTTAGATTCTGCAAGTAATTCGTCAATTTGTTTAATTAAATTTGGGCAAGTTTCTGCAAACACGGTGGCTGAGGAAGAAAAAAAAATGGTCATACAAACTAAGAATTTTTTCATATTGTTAAAAAAGGTGATACGCCCACCAAATCATTAAACACCCAAAAATAATCCATAATAATGAATCTTTAATTTGCTCAATTTTTTTTGGGGAAAGTATTTTATCTAAATAATCACGCATCGCTTTGATAAGTAAAAATATACATTACCGTAGGACTTTTAGAAAGAGCTACGCTATGAAGATATTTATCCCTCAACATCTGTATAAGCTTTTCACATATAAGGTTTTTTAATTGGTCTTCCGCTATGGTTTGTGTTCGGGAATTTTTTGAAGTTAGGACCTCAATACGAAACATGTTTTTTATTTTTTTGAATTGTTACTTTCTTCACACCAAATTAAAAATGCTATACAAAAAAAGGTTGCAGGAACGCCTATACATAGTAGCCACAATCCTGTTTGTAGTTCCACAATAAATCCTTGGTTAGCTGTTGGGGAAAATTTAAGCTTTGTTTAGAAACTCTAATTCTTCTTCGTTATATGGTATCATATTTACATTCTAATCATACATAATCGCATGATTAGGTATGCCTATACTCTTATTGGCTGAAGTTGATACAAATAAACTATAGTAATGGATCAACTATGCGCCAGCTTTGGTTGCTAAAAACAAAATCAAGGGCAAACATAAAACTGCGGTTATAACGATCATCGTTATTGCCACCGATAGGGTGCTCTTAAAAATATCAAATAGTTTATTGATAGTAAAATTAGGTACTAAACTTAATGTAGGTGTTAATGTATTCATGAACGGCATGTAAGGATTGTTTGTGTTCGAATTGTGTTTTCATAAAAATATTTTTGTTTAAGCTCAAGTGTCGCAGTAGTTCGGTTTAATAAAAAATTTACTTGTAAAAAAAAAATTGAAGATTACATAGCGTGCTCTCACTACAATGCAGCATTGCATTAATAATATTAGTTAGTGAGATAGTTTTAGAATAAAAATTAGTATTAGTTTTACTTTACCAGTTTGACATATTCTCCCCCAAGAAAATAATTAAGCTGGTAATGTAAAACTAATAAAAACTAAGCTACAGTTTTGAAATTAACTCTTTAAGCAGAACAGGTCATATCCTGACCGCAGCACATAGGAGATTTAATTTTTCCTTGGCATTTTGGACATTTGGATATCTGAACCTTAGTTCCATTTACATCTAAAGTATCATTTACGAGTGGCTCATTATTGCAATTAGCGCACGTAGCATTAACAGCCATATTACATTTTGGGCACTTATAAGTTGCTGTCATTGTTTTCTCCTTTAATTTGATAATAATTTAACACTTCTTCAAGCTCTAAGCAAAATTTCATTGGTTTAAATAATAAAACAGTTTACAGTCTTTTTTACATGAAAAAAAAAGTAGCAATCAAAAAACAAGAGTGTCCTTGGAGTAGCAACACTCCCCAAATCTGCAAATGCGCTGGATATTTTTTAAAATCTTATGCAGGGGTTGGAATTGCCATTGCTTTATTCATGTTAGTGGGTCTTCAAATTGAAAAACAATATCGTAGTCAAAGGTATATGAC
>Ga0222713_10002345_pt1 | contig 20335 bp, 22 predicted proteins | sample C33_649DmetaG_FD_165061 | JGI IMG/M metagenome (GOLD analysis project Ga0222713, IMG submission 165061) | Estuarine water microbial communities from San Francisco Bay, California, United States - C33_649D | ecosystem: Environmental > Aquatic > Marine > Unclassified | place: USA: California...
ACTGGACGGTGATCCATTAGATGCTCTAGTAATGCTAGATGAAGCAACCTTTCCAGGTTGTGTGGTCTCTTGTCGCGTTATTGGCATGCTTCGAATGAGTGATGAAGCAGGAGGCGATGACAAGTTACTTTGCGTTGCAGCAGGTGATGTTAGAAAGGATTACCTAACAAATATCTCAGATCTACCAAGTTTTGAGCTAGAGGAAATAAAACACTTCTTTCAGGTCTATAAATCACTAGAGCCAAATAAGGCAGTCCATGGTGGTGATTGGGTGGATCATAAAGCGGCAGAGGATGAGATCAACGCCTCTTATAAGCGTTATAAAAAGCAATAATAAATAGGAAAACCTAACTCAGAATTTAGCCTTGCTAAATCGCTGATAGGGTCGGGCAGTAATAAAACGCCGGGTTGTTAGCTCAGTTGGTAGAGCAGGTGACTCTTAATCACCGGGTCGGGGGTTCGAATCCCTCACAACCCACCACAAACTACTGACGTTCTTTGCTACCAATCTTTCCAAAGTAAAGCATGGTAAACATTGCTAGCCCGGTTAGGCATAAAGCAACAGTTATTGAGCTAAGTTGAACAATCCAAGCTAAAACTGTTTTTGCTAGAAAAATCATGGTGGTGTTAACAAAGCTAAGTTGGGCAACTGCTATTGCATTTTTTCCATTTGAAAGACGTCCTGCAATTGAGAAAAAGATAGGCGACATCGCTGAGGAGCCAAGACCGGCGAGTAGAAAGCCAAAAAAGGCGAGGCCGTAAGCAAGTGATCTATTGGTATCAACAATTACTAAGGATGTGAGCATCATTAATATAAATCCTGCTCCACCGATACCACCGCTTGTCTTTATCCAAAACCGCTCACTTTGAAAGTTAAGCGCCCAACCAATTGAAAACCTACCGACTGCTAAACCAAATATGTAGATCAGGTAACACAGGGTTGCAACTGATGCACTCATGCCTAACTCTTCTTTACCAAATAATGTAGCCCAGTCAGCAATCGCAAACTCCATAATTGATGCACAAAAGAAGCCGATTGCAATAAACCAATTAATCTTAAATTTAAGTTGCTTCAGTGAGGTTAGTTGATACTCATCATCACTATCTGGCCTTGGCGGAAAGGTTGGCGTTAGCTTGGTAATGACATATTGCGTAAGGCTAAAGACGGTAATCATTAATACTGTTATGTGCCAAGCAACAGTTACATGTGTTGAAATAGCAAAGGCGATAGCTGCCGTACTCATTGCGCCAAACCCCCAAGCACCATGTAGTTTAGGAATAATTATTCGCCCAACCTCATCTTGTCTGTGGAGTGTGTGACCGGTGGATGCAATGTGATACAGAGATATACCAGCACCTGCTGCAATGTTTACAAATAAGAACACAAGCGGTGACTGTGTGTGCACAAGGGTAATAAAGGAAGTGGCCACAATAGTTGAGCCAATTCGAAGCGCCTTCTTAGCGCCAATTCTGTGAACAATTTGGCCACCAATTAATAACATAATAATTGATCCAATTGAGGCGCTACTAAGTAAGGTACCGAAGGTGCCATTGTTAATATTTAAATTAGCCTTCAGATCAGGTGTTCTAGGAGCTAAGGACATAATTGATACACCAAATAAAAAGAAGATCGCACTTAGATGAAGATTTTCTTTTAAGGTGTACTCACTTTTTTCAAAGTTTTTCAAAACAACACACTTGCTAATTCACCACGTGCTTTAACCAACCTTGGATCAGTTGGATCTACTAGGTTAAAGAGGGAAATTAGATGAGCTTTGGCTTTATCTCGTTGATCTCCAGTATTTGATTTAATCACTGCCAGTAATCTATCAAATGCACCGCTTAAATCCCCTGAAGCAATTTGAATATCAGCGCACATTAACTGACTAGTTAGATCATCAGCTTTTGCATTTTGAAGGGTTAATACTGGATCAAGGCCATCAATTCGAATCATTAAATTAACTTGAGCTAAACCAACAATTGCAACCTGCTCATTTGGTTTGCGCTTAAGCCAAGCTTCATATGAAAGTTTCGCAGCTTTGTAATCACCTTTCTCCATTGCAGCATATGCTGCCTCCTCCTCTGCCTCCATTGGAATTTCAGTTGGTCCTTCCGGCGCCTTTCCAACACCTTTTTGAGAGGCTAGCTCTAGTAATTTATTTATTACTAACCGCACCTGATCAGCTGGTGGCACTGATTCAAATAATGGAAGTAATTGCTCAGCCACTATTGCAATTGCAACTGGTACTGATTTTATTTGTAATGCTTGAGCAACTTGTGGTTGGCTATCAACATCTACTGTGCCAAGTAACCAGGTGGCCTTATCTGCTGCCTCTAGCTTTCCTAAGATCTCAAGTATTTCCTTAGATTGGCTGCTTCTAGTTGACCAAGCAAGGAGAACAACAACTTTTTCTTTTGATTTAGAGACAAAATCTGTAACAAGATTTTCTTGAGTCACTGGGATACCAACAGTGGGTAGTTGATCTGTAGTAGGTTTTTTAAGTGATGATAAATCAAAGGCATTACCAAAATTAGCCCCACCTGCTATTGGTTTATTAAAACTCATCTAGAGATCACTACTCCTGAATCCATTCGGTAAGGTAAAACCTTCTCAATATAATCTTGGGTAGCAAAATCTAGCCCAACATCTCTGCCTAATTTCTCACCCAGATACCAACGATTTTCTAATACCTCATGAAATAACTGCGCAGGGGCAACTCTGCCCCGCAGATTCTCTGGTACTTGATTTACTACCCGCTTAAATACATCAGATAGCCACTGTTTAACTACAACTGAATGTGGTGTTGAGGGTGGAAACTCGCGCGCTTTATAACGATCATATGAGGCAAGTATTCGCTTTGCTTGTAGCTCCTCAGTTTTAAGCCCCATTAACTCCTCTAATCGGTTAGCGTGATAACGAGCAGCTACTAATTTTGGTTGAAATCTAATACTTCCTTTATCACCTGTTGTAGTTACCTCAACCTCTTCAACTGCAAAACCTAAATCTTGCAAACTTCGCATTGCTCGCTCAACTACCTGTCGATCTTGGGCATCTAGTATCTGTGGCTCTTTAAGTATCTTCCATAATCTTTTATACCTTCTAATAACACCATCAGATGCCCTAATTGGATTTATATCCTCAGATAAAACACCTGCTGTTGCTAAATCCTCAAGCTCAGCCGCCACATTAAAGTGGGCTAGCTCTAGATCATGCTCACGCTGACCATCACTTAAAGTTTTTTGAAACTCACCAGTTTCAGCATCAACTAGATAGGCGGCGTAATCATTGGCATCTCTTCTAAATAATGTATTAGAGAGTGAGCAATCCCCCCACCAAAAACCAAGTAGGTGAAGTCTTACTAAAAGTAATGCCAAAGCATTTGCCATATTTAATATCTCAGTTGGTGTTACCTCACCACTTAGTATCACTCGGTATGGCAGTGAGTACGGTAAGTACTTTGTAACTAAGGCCGCTGGAAGTTCATTACCTTGCCCATCAACTCTGCCCTCAATAACTGCAACTGGTTCAACAGCGGGGGCGGTTTGCTGATTTAAATCTCTTAGTAATGTGTACTCACGATTTGCAAACTCAGGAACTGTCTCTTTAACTGCGTAGATCTCACTATTACTTTTATTTGGATTAGATCTAATTAACCTAACAACATGGCGAGAGATACCTCGCATGCTGGTTAGAACCTCATCCTCTGGCCAGTTCTCTAGGCTTTGATCCCAAGGCAGATTAGCTAAGGTGGCTATTTCCTCACCTAAACCCTTAATTCTTAGTCCGCTCACGCACCTATTCTCTCTTATTTAACTACCTAGCCACTAATCAAATCGTATTTAAAGAGTTAAAAGAAGGTTAAAATTCTACTTATGGCCAGATTTAGTAAACCAAAAATTGGTGTGAAGTTTTCAGCTTTGCGCAGGGTGAAGAAAAGTGGCCCAACTAATGTTGATTACGGTACGGCCGGAAATCCAGTAAATACAAGTAATCCTTTCTACTTTGGTTTTATGGTTACAGCTGGTGCGTTAATAGCCTTCACATTGCTGCAAGCACTTGCATCAGCAAGTGCGGTATTTATCTTAATTATCATCTCACTATTTCTAGCAGCTGGTTTAAATCCAGCGGTCCTCTTCTTTCAAAACCGTGGCCTAAAACGAGGGGTCTCAGTTGGCGCAGTAATGGGCTTAGTTCTCTTATTTGTTGCCGCCTTTATTGCAATAGCTGCCCCACCTTTAATTGATCAAGGTAATCAATTAGTTAATAACGCACCACAATTAGTTAGAGATCTAAATAATAATGCTTTTCTTAATGATCTAAATAATAGGTATGGCGTTATTGACTCTTTGCAAACAAAGATTGATTCAGTAATTAAAGATGGACAATTTGCTATCACTGCCTTTGGTGGCGTTATTGGTGTTGGTAAAGCAGTTGTCTCAGGCCTGGTATCAACACTTACCATTTTGGTTTTAACCCTTTACTTCCTTGCCGCCCTGCCTCAGGTAGTAGATATCAGTTTAAGGTTTGTGCCAGCTACTCGCCGTGATCGAGTATCAAAACTAAGTAATGCAATTATTGCCAGAGTTGGCTCTTTTGTTGGCGGTCAAGGAATTATTGCAATTTTGGCGGCTGTATTTATTTTAATTATGGGATTAATTATTGGAATGCCATACCCCGCACCCCTTGCAATGGTGGTACTAGTTTGTGGCTTTATTCCATTAGTTGGTCACTTTATTGGAATGAGTATTGTTACCTTAGTTTCAATCACAAAATCACCAACAACAGCTTTAATAGCACTTGGTAGTTATATTATTTATGTTCAGATTGAAAATTATGTGATCACACCAAAGATAATGAGAAAATCCCTTGCAATTCCAGGACTTGTAACAATTATTGCTGCCCTACTTGGCACATCCTTACTTGGCTTAATTGGCGGCTTACTTGCAGTGCCAATTGCAGCTGCAGTACTTCTTATAATTGATGAGGTAGTTTTTCCAAGAGCTGATCAGTCTTAAATCTCTGTTGGTATCGGCAATCTGCTTGGCGCAATAATCTTTACAATCTCACTTAAGACTAAATGAACCATTGGCTCACCCACCCAAAGATGTTTAGCATCTTTAACATCAATCTGTTTAAGATTTGAAATACTGGCAAATCTTTTCTTGGCAGCCTGTGGTGTTAAATACTCATCTAACTCTGGGATTAAAGCGGTAATTGGGCGGCCATCTTTTGCCCAGAAATCTAAGTCATCCTGAGTTGTCGATAACATCGGAGGGCTTAAAAGAATTAACTCTTTGATTCTTTTATCTCTGCCATATTGAAGTGCAAGCTCTGTGCCAAAGGACCAACCAATTAGATATAGATCTTTTACTTTTAACTCATCAAAGCAGTAATTAATTGCAGCTAATACATCTAGTTTTTCACTCTTACCTGCGTCATACTCACCATCACTTCTTCCCGCTTCACTTGACGTGCCCCTTGTGTTAAATCTAATTATTTGAATACCCGCCATAGCGGGCAATCTATTTGCTGCCTTTTTATAGATATGTGAATCCATCATGCCCCCACCTGAAGGATTAGGGTGAAGCATTAGAAGTGAGCCATTTATCTCACCAATTGGGGTGGCAACCTCACCAATCAGATTAAGCCCATCGCTAGTTCTTATGGTTATTAGGCTGCGATTAGCTGGCAGCACAGTTGAAGGGCGGATTAACTCTGGCATGAAAAGAGTTTACTCTTACCCTATGAGCATAGAGGCCACCTTTGAAAAGTTTGATCCAGCAACTGGTGAGGTAATTGCAACGTATAAGAACTTTTCCCAAGCTGAAGTTTTTGCATCAGTTGATGCAGCACGCCTTGCAAGTATTAGGTGGCAAGAGTTTGGCTTTACAGCCCGCAAGCGCACCTTACTTAAGTGGGCTTCATATATAACAAATAATCAAAAAGAGATTGCTAATTTGATTGCAACTGAGTGCGGTAAACCGGTTGGGGATGCATCCCTTGAAGTTTCAATTGCAGTTGATCATATTGCTTGGGCTGCAAAGCATGCTCAAGAAATTATGCGAAAGCAAGATCGCCCGTCTGGCTTACTAATGTTTAACATGAAAGCCCAAGTTCAACGATCACCTCTTGGCGTCGTTGGCGTAATTGGTCCGTGGAATTACCCAATCTTTACCCCAATGGGCTCTATTGCTTATGCATTAGCTGCTGGTAACACTGTTGTGTTTAAACCATCTGAGTTCACACCAGGTGTTGGTAAGTGGCTAGCTGATTCATTTGCCCAAATCGCACCCTTTGAAAGTATCTTCACAACCGTAACTGGATTACCAGATACAGGAAAAGCGCTTACTCAATCTAAAGTTAATAAGCTCTCCTTTACCGGCTCAACTAGAACTGCAAAAAAGGTAGCTGCCTCCTGTGCTGAGCAAATGATTCCAGTAGTTCTTGAGTGCGGCGGTAAAGATCCAGTAATTGTTGCCCGTGATGCTGATATAAAACTGGCTGCTGAATACGCGCTTTGGTCTGCGATGGCAAATGCTGGTCAATCATGTATTGGAGCAGAGCGAGTTTATGTTGTTGAATCAGTAGCTGATGAGTTCATTGAAACCATTGTTGATTTGGCAAAAAAGATTAAGCCAGGACAAAGTTATGGACCTGCCACAATGCCATCACAACTTAAGGTCATTCAATCTCATCTAGATGATGCAAAAGCAAAGGGTGCTAAGTTTTTATTAGGTGGATCAGACTCTGTTAAAGGTGCCTTTGTTGAGCCAGTAATTATGGTTGATGTGCCTGAGGATTCATTAGCTATGACTGATGAAACCTTTGGGCCAACTCTTGCAATAAATAAAGTTACTAATACTGATGAAGCGATCAAGTTATCTAATGCCAGCAGTTATGGCTTAGCAGCAGCTGTCTTTTCAAAGCGTGAGGGTGAGAAGATTGCATCAAAGCTTGCCTGCGGAATGGTTTCAATTAACTCAGTATTTTTATTTGCAGCAATTGCCTCAGTGCCTTTTGGTGGGGTTAAAGACTCTGGTTATGGACGTATCCATGGGGCGGAAGGCTTACTTGAATACACCTACGCAAGATCTGTTGTTAAAACTCGATTTAAGATTCCACTTCGTTTTACTACCTTTAAGCGAACTAAATTTTCTGAGAAAATTCTTACCTTACTAATTAAAAAGCTACACGGAAGAAGAAAATAACTTATAAAACTTTAATAAGGCGATCAAATGCCTGATTTATTATTTCCTCACTTGTACCAAAGTTAAACCTTACAAAGTTTGAATGCTTGGGTCCATATAAAACTCCAGCGTTAAGGGCTAACTTAGCTCGTTCTAAAATCTGAGCAGCTGGATCACTTCCTAGTCCTAAAGCGCTGACATCAAGCCAAGCTAGGTAACCAAAATCTGGGATGCGATATTTAATAGTAGGAGTTTTGGTATCAATTAGTTTTCTAACAATATTTCTATTTTCATCAAGAGTCATTAATACTCCATCTAGCCACTCCTCGGAATCACTGTAGGCAGCGGTGGAAGCAACTGCTCCAAATAAAGATGCCCGCCAGGTGACCGCAGGTGGCATGGTATTTATCTTCTCTTTTAATTTAACTGATTCAGTAATGATTAACGCACACTTTAATCCGGCAAAGTTAAAAGACTTACTTGCACTTGTCACAATAATTCCAACCTCTTTAGCATCATCACTTACTGATAAGAAGGGTAAGAACTCTTTCTTGTTAAAGGTTAACGGGCCATGAATCTCATCACTTATAACAATAACGCCATACTTTTTGGCAAGTGATGCGATCGTCTCTAACTCTAATCGAGTATAGATAATTCCAACTGGATTATGTGGGCTACATAAAATATGTAGTTTTACACCTTTTGCATACTCACGCTCAATCGCATCTAAATCTAATTTATAATTTAAATTATTCTCAGTTAGTGGGACATCAACTAGGGTGGCATTTACCTCTGTTATCCATCTCCAGATATTTTCATATACAGGTGAGTTAAGCATTACTTTATCGCCAGCTTTAATAAGAGTGCGCATTACTTCCACAATTCCAACACCAACATCTGTTGCCATTCTTATCTGAGTTACATCAGGTTGCCAGCTCCACCGGCTTTTAGAAAACTTAGCAAATGCGTCAAATAATTCAGGAAATGCTCCTAGGTAACCTGTATCTGATCTATCAAGCATGTCTTGCAAAGCAGCCTTCACAGCCGGCGCGGTTGGAAAATCCATTTCGGCAACTGGTAGAGGTAATACATCACTTGGATATTGTCGCCACTTTGAGCTTTTTCGCTTACGTAATTCATCAAGTGTGTGCGCTCTTACCGGCTTTGTCATAACCATTAGTATGCCACTAAAGCAAAGCTATTTATATACTTTTAGTAAGCATCTAGGGCGGTAAAAGAGATGATTTCTAGTAGCTTCTGCGCATAAGCAGTAACCATAATCATAATTTCTCTTAAAGAGTGAATACATATCTATGTTAAAGTCTTCATATTATTAATTTGATTTAAACTTTATTTAGAGAGAAAAGTGGAAAATGAGGATCGCACGGCTAGGTGAGGTAAATAAAGAGAAGCCTGCTGTTCTTATCTCAGATACAGAAGCGGTCTTTGTTGATGACCTGATTACTGATTTTAACCGTGCTGAGTTAGAAAATGGCGCTATTGCTAAGTTACAGAAAGCTGACTTAAGTAGTAGAAACAAGGTGAGAATTGCTGATTACCGAATTGGTTCACCAGTTGCCAGGCCAACAAAAGTTATATGCGTTGGCTTAAATTATTCAAAGCATGCCTTTGAATCATTTATGGAGCCAGCAGCTGAGCCAATCGTCTTTATGAAGGCCCCAGATAGTGTTGTCGGGCCAAATGATGAGATTGTTATTCCACCAAACTCATTAAAAACAGATTATGAAGCTGAGCTATGTGTAGTTATTGGAAAAAATGCTCTCTACTTAAAATCAGAGGAGCAGGCGGATGAGCACATTCTTGGTTACACAATCTCTCAAGATGTCTCAGAGCGTCACTGGCAAGTTGAGCGAAGTGGACAATGGATGAAGGGAAAATCATTTCCAACCTTTAATCCAATGGGTCCATGGATTGTGAGCGCAGATGAGTTTGCAAAAAATAATCTATCTCCAAGTAATCTCTCAATAACTTGCACAGTTGATGGGCAGTTAAGACAAAACTCACGAACCAATGATTTAATTTTTGGGATTAATCATTGCATTTGGTATATCTCACAATTTATGGAGCTTAAGGCTGGTGATGTGGTCAATACTGGAACCCCAGAGGGTGTTGGTATGGGACTTAAACCTGAGAGGTTTCTAAAGGGTGGTGAAGTAATTATTACTACTATTGAAGGAATTGGTGCGATTAAAAATAAGGTTGTTAACTTTAAGTAATTTAATATCTAGGGGCGTTTCTAGTTCGCTCAATTTTTGGCTTTCGCATATTACGTTTACTCCAACAGATGTTATGCCAATGCCTGCGCAGATCTGCATCATGTTCAAGCCATGCAACTGTGTGAGGAGTTGCCATTGGAATCATCTGATCACATCCAGGGCAGCGATATGGCTTATTTGAAGTTGAACCACTTATTTTTCTAACAACAAAGATTCCATCATCGTGCTCTTCAATTACCTCACTAGATGTAGTGATATCGCGCTCATCGATAGGAATTAAAGGTTTACCCTTCCCCTTTGGCTTACTTTTACGCGGACTCACAGGTTTATTCTCCCAAGTGATTTAAGTATTTATTACCAATTACGGCAAGATGTCGCCATGAACACTTCTGCTGCGATCGAAGTCCGTGGCCTGAGCAAAAAATATGGCAACAAGGTGGCAGTTGCTGGAATAGATCTAACAGTTGAGCGCGGTGAAATATTTGCACTCCTTGGTCCAAATGGTGCTGGTAAAACTACTACCGTTGAAATTCTTGAGGGATACCGGGTGGCAAACTCTGGTCAGGTTAGAGTCCTAGGTTTTGACCCAGCAACAAAGGGAACTCTTGCTCAAAAATGGCGTAATCAAATTGGGATTGTTTTGCAATCAACTAATGATGCAGCTGACTTAAGTGTTCTTGAAACAATCTCTCACTTTGCTCACTACTATGAAAAGCCAAGAGATGTTAAGCAGGTGATTAAAGAGGTTGGGCTAGAAGAAAAGGTAAATGCAAAGGTCCGTGAGTTATCAGGTGGACAGAGGCGAAGATTAGATGTGGCACTCGGCATAATTGGCTCCCCTGAACTCTTGTTTTTAGATGAACCAACAACTGGTTTTGATCCAGAGGCTCGTAGATCTTTTTGGGAGTTAATTAGAACTTTAAAATCTGAAGGAACCACAATCCTTTTAACAACACATTACTTAGATGAAGCTCAGGCTTTAGCTGATCGAGTTGGAGTTATCAATGAAGGGGTCATCATTGAGATTGCAACCCCAGACACATTAGGTGGGCGTAATAACGCACCAGCTAAAGTAACTTGGCTAGAAAATAGTGTTACCCAAGAGTTGTTAACTAAAAATCCAACGGAGGAAGTTTTAAAATTAAGCCAGAGATTTAATAATCAGATTCCAGAGCTTCAAGTATTACGCCCAAATCTTGAGGAGATATATCTTCGAATGATTGGTGAATTAAAATGAATACCTTAAAAGAGACAATACGTATTGGTGTGCTTAGAAGTTTCCTTGAGGTTAAGCAGTTTATGCGCCAGCGAGAATCTGTGGTCTTCACCTTATTTTTCCCAGTAATTTTGCTATTTATTTTTGGTACCGTATTTAAAGACACCATCGCACCCGGAGTTACCTTCAGCCAATACTTTGTGGCAGGCATGATCGCATCTGGTTTAGTAAATACTGGTTTTCAACAGCTTGCAATAACAATTCCAATGGAGCGAGATGATGGAACATTAAAACGCCTGCGTGGAACACCAATGTCAGTTTCTTCATACTTTATTGGTAAGGCACTTCTTGTAACGATTTTAATGATTGTTCAAACCATATTGTTACTGTTTTTTGGCTCAGTAGTTTTTGATCTTAATCTGCCAACTGATCCAATGCTTTGGTGGAATTTCACCTGGCTAGTAATCCTAGGAAGTGCCTGCTCAACCGTTCTAGGAATTGCATTCTCAGTAGTTCCAAAAAGTGGGCGCGGAGCATCCGCTGTTGTCTCACCGATAGTAATTATTCTGCAATTCTTTAGTGGTGTATTTTTCGTTTTCACCTCCCTTCCAGTTTGGATGCAACAATTTGCTGCTCTATTTCCTCTTAAGTGGCTAACACAGGGAATGCGTTCTGTCTTTTTACCAGAAGATTTCGCTACACAAGAGGTTGCCGGTGATTGGGAACTTGGTAAAACTGCACTAATACTTGTTATTTGGTTAGTTCTAGGTTTAGTTCTTTCAATTAAAACATTTAAGTGGAGTAGGCAATGAAAATAAGAGTATTTATATCTGTTTTACTAACTACTACATTATTTACCACTAGCTCATCTGCGGTAACGCCCACGCCAAAACCAACGGCTAAGATAAGTAAGAAAGCGACTCCAAAACCTGCTGCATCAGCAAAACCAACAACTTCTAAACCAAAAGTAAGTTCAAGTACCACTACAACTAAAAAACCAACTAAAAAACCTGTAAAGAAGAAAAAGAAGAAGGTTAAAAAGACTGCAACTCCAATCCCATCACCTTCACCTATTTGGCCACCAGTTGGCTTTACCTCTAAGAATGGAATTTATGCAAAGATTCCAACCGGTAAAGAATTATTAGGTTTACTTTCAGCAAAGGTTAAATTAGCTGATGATGTTAAAAAGTGTGAAAAAAATGCATGTGGAGCAGTTGTTGTAGCTGCAGATATGCAATGCCGCTGGTGGGAAATTAGATCCACCGTATCAATGATTGATCCATCAGATCCTGCTAAGAAATTATTACTTGGAAGCCTTCGAACTACCTATAACTCATTAAGCCCTAGAACCTATGCAAACATATTATTAATTAGTGATGAGCCTTTGTATTTACCAGCAGCTATAGATCCAGCTACAAATCAAGAGTTACCAGCTGTTGCTAGGGGTGGAATTTCACTTGGAGGCATCTCTGCAACCTGTCATAAGGCAGCGACTAATGAAACTATTCCGACTAACATTTATACTCCATTTAAATAGAGTTTGGAGATAAGTTGCTCGGGGGTATTAACAACGGTTTGTATTTAATCTCTTTATCTGGCTTCCTAGTTGTTGCTGTATTAGCACTAATTCTTAAGTGGGCTTTTTCAAGTAATAAATCATTAATTGAAAAAGATAAAGTGATTGGATCAGAGGATCAATATGGCCTACTAAAGGTTGCCCATACTCCTAAAAATCATATTGAGGGTGAAATGTTGCGACAAAAATTAATTTCTGTTGGTATTAAAGCTACTCTTTCACAAACAAAGAATGGTCCTAAAATTTTAGTATTTGAAAAAGACTTAAAGATTGCAAAAGCAACACTAAATAGTTAGCGATTTGCCCCTGGAACCCAAAGTTGATCACCGATCTCTTTATTTGCAGTTCTAGCTAAAACAAATAAAAGATCTGATAAGCGATTTAAATACTTAGCTGTAACTGGATTTACTCCGCCACCAAATGAATGAATAGCGTGCCAGGTATTTCTCTCAGCACGCCTGACCACAGTTCTTGCAACATGCATTAATGCTGATGGGGGTGTTCCAGATGGAAGTACAAAGGTACGAAGTGGCTGTAATGATTCATTGTATTTATCAATTTGCTTCTCTAAATAATCAATTTGTGATTCTAAAACTCTTAATGGCTCTGTAGCTGGGTTATCAACAATTGGTGTACAAAGATCTGCTCCAACATCAAATAAATCATTTTGAATTCTAACTAGCAGTTTTATAATTTCAACATCTTTAATCCCGCCGAGTGCTAAGACAACTCCAATCGCAGAGTTGGCTTCATCAACAGTGGCATAAGCCTCAAGGCGTGGATCATTTTTTGAGGTACGGCTCATATCCCCTAGCGAGGTAGTTCCATCATCACCAGTTTTTGTGTAGATACGGGTCAAATTAACCATGAACTCACCCTACCTTAAGCAATTACAATGGGGAATTATGGAACGACTACGGGTAGTTGGAGGTGCCAGATTAACTGGCACAGTCAGAGTTTTTGGAGCCAAAAACTCAGCGCTTAAATTAATGGCGGCAACATTACTCGCACCCGGTGAATCAAAGATTACAAACTTACCTGCTATCGCAGATGTTGGTTACATGGCTGAATTGTTAACACGGCTTGGATGTGATGTAAAGATAAATAATGAATTACATGAAGTAGTAATTCAGGTACCAAAAAAATTAGGCCATCGAGCAGATTATGACTTAGTGCGAAAGATGCGAGCCTCTATAAATGTACTAGGCCCACTAATTGCCAGAGAGTTAGTTGCAGAAGTAGCACTACCTGGTGGGGATGCAATTGGATCTAGAGGACTTGATTTTCATATCAATGGTTTAAAAGATATGGGGGCTGAGATTCACTCAGAACATGGTTTTGTTATTGCTAGCGCACCTAATGGAATTAAGGGAGCGGCTATCACTTTAGAGTTTCCAAGTGTTGGCGCTACTGAAAATATTATGACTGCAGCAACCTTAGCAACTGGTACGACAACTATTGATAATGCAGCCCGTGAGCCAGATGTAGTAGATCTTGGTGAGTTTTTAATTTCAATGGGTGCAAAAATAACGGGACTTGGTACACATACCATCACTATTGAAGGCGTTAAAGAATTAAAGCCAGCAACACATGCCACACTCGCAGATCGAATTGTTTCTGGCACTTGGGCCTTTGCTGCTGCTATGACAAAAGGTGATATCACTATTGAAAATGGGCGAGTAGATCATCTTGAGATGCCACTTGATAAATTAGTTGAAGCAGGGGCTGTAGTAACAACTACCAATAATGGTTTTAGAGTAAAGATGGATAAACGCCCAATTGCAGTAGATGTTGCAACACTTCCCTATCCAGGCTTTCCAACTGATTTGCAACCTATGGTAATTGCGCTAAATGCAATTGCAGAGGGCACATCCTTAGTAACTGAAAATGTCTTTGAAGGAAGATTTATGTTTGTTAATGAATTACTGAGATTAGGTGCAAATATTCAAGTAGATGGTCATCATGCTGCGATTACTGGAATCTCTGAGTTATCAGCTGCCCCTGTTGCTGCCACAGATATTAGAGCTGGCGCAGGCTTGGTTTTAGCAGCATTAGTTAGTGATGGAATAACAATTATTGAAGATGCCTATCATATTGATCGTGGCTATCCAGATTTTCCTATGCAACTTCAATCACTTGGAGCTGATGTAACTAGAGTTTAATTAGCACTCTCACCAAGAATTGATACTCGATTTTTAGAAACTGAAATAAATCCACCATTAATTAAAAAATCATTTGTTGAACCATCAGATGCCTTTATCGAAACTGTGCCATCTGCTAAAACTCCAAGCAGCGGAGCGTGATCAGGTAGTACACCAAGATCACCTTCGAGTGTGCGAGCAGAAACCATTTTGGCTTCCCCACTCCACACCCGCTTCTCTGGTGTAACTACCTCAACTTTTAGCAATGAATCAGACATTTATTATGACTTCGCTAACTCTGCTGCTTTTCGTTCAACATCATCTAAGCCACCACACATAAAGAATGCTTGCTCTGGAACATGGTCATACTTTCCATCAGCTAGGGCTTCAAATGCTGAAATAGTTTCAGTTAGAGGAACAAATGAACCTTCAAGGCCGGTGAAGACCTTTGCTACGAAAGTATTTTGAGAAAGGAATCGTTGAATACGACGAGCTCTTCCTACCAAAATACGATCTTCTTCAGATAGTTCATCAATACCTAAGATTGCAATAATGTCTTGCAAATCTTTGTAACGCTGCAAGATCTGCTTAATTCGGTTAGCAACTCGGAAGTGATGCTCACCAATATAGCGAGGATCTAAAATACGAGATGTTGAATCAAGTGGATCTACCGCAGGATAAATACCAAGCTCAGAGATCGGACGAGATAACACAGTTGTCGCATCTAAGTGAGCGAAGGTTGTGTGCGGAGCTGGGTCGGTAATGTCATCTGCAGGAACATAAATTGCCTGCATAGATGTAATTGAGTGACCACGAGTTGAAGTAATTCGCTCCTGTAGTTGTCCCATTTCATCAGCGAGAGTTGGTTGGTATCCCACCGCAGATGGCATACGACCAAGAAGTGTTGAAACCTCAGAACCTGCTTGAGTAAATCGGAAAATATTATCGATGAATAAAAGCACATCTTGCTTCTGCACATCACGGAAATACTCCGCCATAGTTAGAGCAGATAGCGCTACACGTAAACGTGTGCCAGGTGGCTCATCCATTTGTCCGAAGACCAAAGCGGTCTTATTAATAACACCAGTTTCAGTCATTTCAAGGAATAAGTCATTACCCTCACGAGTACGCTCGCCAACACCGGCGAATACTGATACACCACCAAAGTTTTCAGCTACTCGATAAATCATCTCTTGGATCAACACAGTCTTACCAACACCTGCGCCACCAAATAATCCAATCTTTCCACCCTTTACATAAGGGGTAAGAAGATCGATAACTTTAATTCCAGTTTCAAACATCTCAGTCTTTGATTCAAGTTGATCAAATGCTGGAGCGGTTCGATGGATTGGCCATCTCTCTTTAATATCTAATGAAGAGGTTGGCACATCTAATGATTCACCCAGAGTATTAAATACATGTCCCTTTGTTACATCTCCTACTGGAACTGAGATCGCACTTCCAGTATCGGTAACAGTTGAACCGCGCACCATGCCGTCAGTTGGTTGCATGGAGATCGCGCGCACTAGATTGTCACCAATATGTTGGGCGACCTCAAGTGTTAACTTCTTGGTCTCACCCCCCAATGTGACATCAATATTTAACGCATTAAATATGGCTGGCATTGAATCGGCTGGAAACTCAATATCCACTACCGGTCCAATTACACGGGCAACTCTTCCGGTTGCTGTTTTAACTGACATTATTCACTCCCTGTGCTAGCTGAAGCGAGCGCATCTGCGCCGCCTACGATTTCACTGATCTCTTGGGTAATTTCGGCTTGACGAGCCGCGTTCGCAAGTCGAGTTAACGACTTAATTAATTCATCAGCATTGTCAGTTGCTGATTTCATAGCACGACGCCTTGCTGCATGCTCACTAGCTGCAGATTGAAGCATCGCGTTAAATACTCGAGCCTGAATATAGCGAGGTAGTAATGCATTAAGCACCTCGCCCGCATTAGGTTCGAATTCATACATCGGCAAAACAACTACCGGTCCAGTTGATTCCACAACCTCAAGAGGCAACATGCGCTTGGCATCTGGAGTTTGAGTAATCATCGATTTAAATTCAGTATAAATAATATGTAGTTCATCAACGCCATTTAGATCAGTTTGAGCATCTGCAATAAATGCGGCAATTAATGCCTCTGATACCTCTTTGGCGTGAGCATAGGTTGGATTATCTGAGAAGCCACTCCATGAAGCGGTAATCTTTCGATTTCTAAACTTATAGAAGTTAATTCCTTTTCTTCCTACTAAATAAGGATTTACCTCAAGCCCACGGGATTGCAGAAGAGTAATTAACTGATCACCCTCTTTAATCGCTGCATTTGAGTACGCACCTGCCATACCTCGATCTGCAGTGATGATTAGTACTGCAGCTCGCTTTGGATTTACTGAAGCCGTAGTTAATGGGTGATTTGTTGAGGATAAAGAGGCAACTGCTGAGACCGCCCTGGTTAACTCGTTGGCATAAGGAGATGAGGCAGCAACTTTTTGTTGCGCCTTAACAATGCGTGAGGCTGAAATTAGCTCCATCGCTTTGGTTATCTTCTTAGTCGCCTTTACCGAACGCATTCTGCGTCGGTAAATACGAAGTTGGGCACCCATTTGTTATCTCTCTTTTCTTTATCTCTTTATTGCAGGAGCTTGACGGGTAATTTGCTCATTATCAACGCCATCTAGTGCATCAGCTTTCTTCTCATTAACAGCTGGTGCGACCGATGATTTAAATTGAGTTTTAAATGTTGTAATCGCATCCTCTAGAGATTTAACAGTGTCATCTGTTAACTCACGAGTTGTTGAAATTACATCAAAGATTTCCTTGCGCTCGCGAGCAATAAAATCTAGGAACTCAGCTTCAAAGCGGCGAATATCTGGCACAGGAATTGAATCCATCTTGCCAGTAGTTCCGGCCCAAATAGATGCAACCTGTCGCTCTACTGAAAATGGTGAGTACTGACCTTGCTTAAGTAATTCAACCATTCGAGCACCGCGCTCTAGTTGTGCTTTAGAGGCAGCATCAAGATCTGAACCAAATGCTGCGAATGCTTCAAGCTCACGATATTGAGCAAGATCAAGACGCAAACGACCAGCAATTTTCTTAATCGCCTTTGTCTGAGCAGATCCACCAACTCGAGATACTGAGATACCAACGTTAATCGCAGGACGAACACCTGCGTTAAACAAATCAGTCTCAAGGAAGCACTGACCATCGGTAATAGAGATAACGTTTGTTGGAATAAATGCTGATACGTCATTACCTTTTGTTTCAATAATTGGAAGTCCTGTCATAGAACCGCCACCTAATTCATCAGATAACTTGGCGCATCTCTCAAGTAAACGAGAGTGTAAATAGAAAACATCTCCAGGATAAGCTTCGCGACCCGGTGGGCGCCTTAGCAATAGCGATACGGAACGATAAGCCTCAGCTTGCTTTGATAGATCATCAAAAACAATTAATACATGTTGTCCCTTATACATCCAGTGCTGACCAATTGATGAGCCGGTGTATGGAGCTAAGTATTTAAATCCAGCAGGATCAGAGGCAGGTGCTGCCACAATCGTTGTGTAAGCCATTGCGCCAGCCTCTTCTAAAGCGCCCTTAACGGATGCAATAGTTGAACCTTTTTGCCCAATCGCAACATAAATACATTTAACCTGCTTCTTTGGATCCCCACTCTTCCAGTTCTCCAATTGGTTAATAATTGTGTCAACTGCAATTGCAGTCTTACCAGTTTGGCGATCACCAATAATTAACTGACGTTGACCGCGGCCGATTGCAGTCATTGAGTCAATCGCTTTAATACCAGTTTGCATTGGCTCTTTTACTGGTTGTCTTTGCACTACAGATGGTGCTTGAATTTCAAGGGCGCGAGTAGTTTCAGCTTTAATCTCACCCTTGCCATCAATTGGCCGACCAAGTGCGTCAACTACACGTCCAAGAAAACCATCACCAACTGGAACAGAGAGAATTTCTCCAGTCCGGCGAACAGTTGTTCCTTCTTCAATTCCGGTGAACTCACCTAAAATAACCACACCGATTTCGCGAACATCTAAGTTCAGCGCTAGTCCTAGTGTGCCATTTTCAAACTTTAATAACTCATTGGTCATAGTCGATGGCAGACCTTCAACACGAGCGATGCCATCACCTGCCTCAGTTACGCTACCGATTTCATCTTTAACTGCAGCGCCTGGTTTATATGCAGCGACATGTTTTGCCAATGCATCCCGAATATCTTCGGGGCGGATACTAACTTCGGCCATCTTTTCTCTCTTCTCTCTTTAAATAACAGATACTTTCGTACCTGTTAAAGCTAACTTACGAGCGCTCTGCCCGCTTCTGCTAAACGATTAACCACGGTGCCATCGATTACATCATCGGCGTATCGGATAGAGATACCGCCTAAAATTTTTGGGTCGATCTCAATATTTACATGAACATCTCTGCCCATTTGCTTAGAAAGTGCGGAAACTAACTTGCTCACTTGAGCATCACTTAACTTAACAGCGCTTTTAACATGGGCTACTAAACGATCTTTACGAATTGAAACATAATGTGAATAAGCCGCTAGCGTGGCATCAATACTGCGGCCACGGCGCAAAGTAATAATTCTGCGAAGTAGGTTAACAGTTGAACTCACATACTTACCTTTAACAACTGACTCAAGTAACGCCACCTTATTAGCATCACTATCTGCAGAGGTATTAAGTGCTTGCCTAAAATCAGGATTTGCCACTAGCACCCTGGCAAAATCAAATAATTCCTTCTCAAGATTTTCTAATTCATTATTCTTTTCAGCAGCAGCACTCTCTGCCTCAACCGCTAAATGCTCAATTGCATCAGCTAATTCACCTGGGCTTGAAAAACGCAGCCCTGAAGCTGTTGCAAGTAACACTTGAGCTGGAGATGAAATATTTTTACCAAATAAATTAGAAATTAACTCAGCTTTAGCGCCAGCATCTCTTGCATTATCTGTAAGTGCTCTGCGCATACCAATTGATGAACTTAGAACCGTTAAAATTGTAAATAAGTCTGAAGCAAGGGTTGCACTCTCAGCAGCTGATTGCTTATTTAAAGTATCAGCTAAAGATTTGCGCAGCGTTATCACAGCAGTTCTGCTGGCGCCCCCTAATATTTTCATGATTACTTACTCTTCTCCAGATCTGAGATAAAGCGGTCAACGATTCGAGATTGACGAACCTGGTCATCTAATGCTTCGCCAACAATCTTTCCGGCTAACTCAGTAGCGAGTGCTCCAACTTCATTACGAAGTGCGGTCATTGCTTGCTGGCGCTCTGATTGAATTGCTGCGGTAGCTGCGGCGGTAATTCTTGCCGCTTCCTCCGCTGCTTTACTTCGCAAATCTTCAATAATTGCTGCCCCTTGCACTCTGGCATCTTCGCGAATCTTTTGTGCTTCACCACGTGCTTCATTTAATTGCGCTGTGTATTGCGCAAGTGCACGCTCTGCTTCTACTTGTGCACGCTCTGCTTTTTCCATACCGCCTTGAATTGCTTCAGTGCGTTCAGCAAATGCCTTTTCAAATAGCGGCACAACTTTTGAACGTAGTACTAAAAAGAGCAGTGAAAATGCGATGAAGCCAACAATTAACTCCGCAGTATGCGGAACTAATGGGTTAGCACCTTCACCGGCTGCCCAATTAATTAAATTAGCGCTAGACATATCTATTGCTTGCTTTAATTAGAGAACGAAAGCTAGTACGAGACCGAATAGTGCTAGAGCTTCTGCAAGTGCGAAGCCTAGGAATGCGATCGGCTGCAGTACAGAACGTGCCTCAGGTTGGCGTGCGACACCGCTGATGTAAGCAGCGAAGATCATGCCAGTTGCGATAGCAGGTCCGATTGCAGATAGGCCATAACCGACCAGGTTGAGTGTGCCTGTCATTTCTTTTCCTTCTTTCTTTTTATTGGGTTGTTGTTTTTCTTTTAGTGCTCATCCGCTAACGCACCCGC
>Ga0222713_10002346_pt1 | contig 20335 bp, 21 predicted proteins | sample C33_649DmetaG_FD_165061 | JGI IMG/M metagenome (GOLD analysis project Ga0222713, IMG submission 165061) | Estuarine water microbial communities from San Francisco Bay, California, United States - C33_649D | ecosystem: Environmental > Aquatic > Marine > Unclassified | place: USA: California...
AGCCTCAAACCCTCCATAATAATCTAAAAATAATTTAGTTTTATTACATGCATCCATAACTTTTTCATAGTTTGTGTTTCCTTCAAAATTAATTTTTCCAACTGTTTCAAGAGTTTCATTATTAAATAAAGCAAATGCAAAACTATTAGTACTGGCATCAATAGCGCATATTTTTTTTGGTTTTATTTCTAATCCCCATTTATTCTTGCTCATACTTAATATATCCTTTTATTTGTTTTAACATTTTTTGTAATTCTTTAATATCAATTGTACAATTAGGACAATAGTTGGCATCATTATATGCTGAGAGTGTCGTTCCGCATCCCCTTGAACACTTTCTATCTTTACCAATTCTTTTTTTTCTTTTATTTAATACTTGTTTTGTAGCAATTTTTATTTTTGTTGCTTCTGATCTGCAATATGGACTACAGTAAATTTGATAACTTACTGTAGCCACAAACTCATTATCACACCAACTACAAGGCTTCACTTAATCCCTCTAAAGGAGCAATTTTAATTACTCCTGAGCCTGCATCTGAACATGCCTTTTGAACTGGACAACTTTTACAAATTTTTGAATTTGCACGATAGTTTTTATTAGGAAGAGTTCTATCCTCCCAAGCCTTACGCACTGTTCTTAACCAGTTAAATGTATCGTCTATCCATTGTCTATAGTAATCATTTACACTTACTGGAATTGCAAGAAGTTCATGATTATTTTTATTTTCATATAGTAGCACTCCGTCTTTCTTTTTAAGAATTTTCATATACAAAAGGATTTGAATAAGATGGCCCTTTTTAGCCTTATTCATTCTTTTATAATACTGAAACGCTTCGTCTCCACATGTTTTAATTTCCAACACAACTTCTTCATCATTAATAATCAAAATACCATCCCCATATCCAAAGATTGGAGGATCTTGATTACTAATTTTAAATTCAGTTGTTGCTTTGCCAGTCTTTTCATCAGTAAACACTTTTGCTATTCCAGAATTAAGAATTGCATCCTGAATTCTTCCGTGAGACAAAGTACCATTACCCATATTTGCAGCAGAAAACGGAGTAGTTAGATCGTCAAACTCATTTCCATCAAAGGCTAAGTACCAATATCTAGCACATTCACCAAACCCATAAGCAATTGTTGATGGAGCAAATGTTTTCTTTTGAACAAACTTTTTATCACGACCTACAAGATATCCTTTTTCAATAGCCTCAACTAAGGCTTTTGTGTCTATATTACTTTCTGATTTAGCCTGTTTTATCATTACTTGCTGTAGTAAACTTTTAGTCATTATATTCCTTTGTTTATATAAGTATACACTATCTGGTGATATATTTTAGTGCTGATACTAAATTGTTTACTGATTCTGCTGCAGTATAATAAATGTTTTTCTTTCCCCTGTTACTTTTGTCAACATTTGCCATCCAAGTTGCTTTTAGTGCTAGTTTAGCAGCAATAGCCTGAAGCCTAACAATTTCTAATGTTGCTACCTGAATTGGGATATCTGGTTTAATTATAAGTTTGGCAATCATAGTGAGCGCAGTTGTAAGATCTTCATCCTGCATATATTCTGCTATTTCTGACAAATCGTTAAGTTGTTCCAATGTTGTTGTACTTGATTCCATTTTTTTCCAATCGTTTTAATTATTTAACTGATTTAATTTATCTAAATCTTTGTTATATATATTCCATGCATTCTGTAATCTTTTGTTATTCATTAAATCTTGAATGTATTCTTGTCTTTTTTCATAATTATCATTTGGATCAATAGGATTTAGTTTATTTGTAAATCTATAGGTATCTAAAGGACAATAATCAAAACTAATAATTTCAACAAACTCTCCATCTTTCCATTTTCTTGGTGGTCTCCAATGTACTTGATTAACAGCAGCAAACAGTGCTGCATCATTAGTTTTTAAACTAACTGTTTCATAGTTATATGGTGTTGATTCTATTATTAAATCCCAATCAATATTGCCACCTATCTGTATATTAAATGTAACTAAGTTTTCATCTCCATCAATATGTGGAGAAAGCATTGGAACATTTTTTCCATTTCCATGTTTTAAATTATACTCAATATAAGTATAGTGACATAATTTAATGTCATCGGTATAAACTTCTTTTACATAAGAATCCATAACATCTATAATATCCTGTGGACATTCAAATTCTGTTAATAATCTTGACATATGAACAACTTTTTTAGGTGCAAATCTATTTGTTCGACAGGTATATTCTTCTTGATCTCCTGGAACCTTTGTATATACCTCTGAATCTAAATATTTCATACAAGAATTTATTTCATCTCTTAGTCTTTGGAGTTGGTCTTGAGTAAATGGATTAGATATGTATATTGGCAAGGGTTTTTTATATTTTTCAAAACCAGTTAAATATTTCCACATTTTTGCTGTTTCTTTAACTTGAACGTTATTAGTATCCATATTTATATTATACACTATCTACAAGTTGTTCAAGTATTGCTAATTCAATTATTGCAAGTCTGATTTTATTTGTACCCTCGCCAACAACTACAACAATGGCTGGATCATTATTATTTTTAATAGCATCAGTAGTTGCTTTAGCCCAAACCTTCTGATTAAGAGTAAAAGATTTTCCAACTTCTTTAAAATCTACTGTAAAATTTTTCCAAGTAGCATCACCCTTGTGAGTGTTCCTGCCACTATTTTTATGTTGTTTTGCACCTAACCTTTTAGACTCTGATCTTTCACTCATTCTCATAATCCTTTTTGTTTTTGGGAACTAATGATACTTTAGAAATATGTTTTTTAGAACACATCCATGTCATATCCTTAGTTTCAGACCATAGCCTACAAATTAAAACTTCTTCATTACACTTTTGACAATAAAACTTTCCGTTATATGTAGAAAAAGGATTAAGCACTTTCTACCTTTAACCTTAACTGTTTTTGTAGTTCTAAGTCTTGTGTTACTTTTTCAATAAATGCATCTCTACCCTGAACTTTTGTACCATCATCAAGTTGATACCAAGCCCCAGTTCTGTTTACCATACCCATTTGTTCTGCTGTGTCAACAAGATCACCTATTTTATCAATACCAAGAGCATCACCTCTAAAGTAAAAATCATACTCTCCAGACTGAAAACCAGGAGAAGTTTTAGAAAACTGTAACTCCCATCTAATTTTTCTACCAATCTTTTCTTCAATAAGTTTATCTCCTACTTTAATTTTTCCTTTGATTGCCTGATTATCAGATTCCGATGAAAATAACTTAATAACACATGAGGAATAAAACTTAGTAGCCTGACCACCAGAAGGCTGCTGACTAGTATACATAGCATTAATGTTATTACGAGACTGAGAAATAAGAACAAGCAAAGTAGGCTTGACTTTATTATTAGCATAATTAAGCATTTTCCAAGCGTTGCTAAAGTCACGGGATTCTGCTCCAATCTGTTTTGTATTTTCTAAAGCCTTCATATCATCTGTATCTTTTTCAAAATAAATAGCAGGAAGCATTGATGTAATACTATCAATGACAATTAAATCAACTCCAGCATTAATGAGTCCAACCCCAACGTCCACCATATCACTAATAGTTCTTGCTTGTGAGTAGATTAGTTTTTTAGGATCTACTCCAAGTTTAATCGCCCAGTCTTCTGAATATGACATCTCAGAATCAATCCATGCACATACTTTGCCTTCTGCTTGTGCCATAGCAATCATTTGTAGGCACATAGAAGACTTTGCACTTGACTTGCTACCCCAGATCAAAACTTGTCTTCCATATGGCAGGCCACCACCTAAAGCCTTATTAAGGCCATAACTAGGTGTGGGCTGGTATTCAAAATTAATTCCTTCTCCAGTTCCTAAACGTTTTCTAAGTTTAGGATCTAATAATGCTAAAACATCTTCTACGCTAACTGACATGTACATCCTCCAAAGTTCTAGTCCCGTCTTTTGTTTTTCCAAAATCAAATTTATAAGTACTTCCTTCTTTAATATGCATATAGGCTTTTGCAAAAGATGTTGGAAACACTGTTATAGAATGTAAGTCTCTTGATGAATCTGCCAATGTTAATAATGCCATCTTCTTTCCAGCCTTTGTTGTTCTTGGTTTAAAGGATACCACAAACATCTCTTCTTCTGAAAATGGCAGTTGTTTATAATTTAAAAATCTAACCAACGCATTTGGTGAAGTTTTAATTTCATCTACTGGAATTGCAGAAACAATTCTATTATCTGATGCTAATAGTAAATATGTTTTACCAATTTCAATAGTAGTATTCTCATCATCAAATATTCCAATTGACCCCGTCTTATCTAGAACATCAACACGAGACCAACCAGTTCCTCTTTTAATTGATTTAATCATTCCCATTAAAATAAAAGATCCTTTTTCTTCAAAATCTTCTGTTGACTGAATAAAAGCATGATACTGTGTTGGAACAGTCATATTAAATTCTGGCAAATTTAAATATTCGTATAAATTTTCTTTAATTTCTTGATCATTTCTAGGATTATCTTTAAAAGTTGCAGCACCAGTAATTCTTAATGATTGTAATGCTCTACTGTTTACTCCATTTCCTTTTGTAAAAGTAAATTCTTCAAGTTCTTTGTATGAACTAAATGGTCGTGCTTGTATATATCTTTCTGCAATTTTATCAGATATGTACTTGATAGAACTAAGCCCAAACCTAATACCCTTACCCTCAATCTTAAAATCCATATCCGAATCGTTAATGTGAGGTAGTTTAATGCTAATCCCCATTCTTTTTGCTTCAATAAGATATTCAGTTCTTCCATCTTTATCCTTTTCATTTTTAAGTAATGCAAACATAAACTCAAGTGGATAATAATATTTTAACCATGCTGTCCAATAAGACAATGTTGAATATGCTACTGCGTGTGATTTGTTGAACGAGTATCCAGCATGCGCTTCAAAATCATGCCAGAGATCTTTCGCCTGATTAGGAGAAACAAACCTAGAAGCACCAGTAACGAACTTATCTCTAAAAACATCAAACTCCCTCGCATCCTTTTTCTTACCAATAATTTTACGAACTTTATCGGCTTCTGCCATAGTCATTCCGCCAAGTTCAACACAGGCTTGCATAACTTGCTCTTGATACAAAATACAACCATATGTATCTTCTGTAATTGGTTTCATAACTTTATTTAAATAATCAATATTTTGCTTACCATGTTTTCTTGCAATATAATCTTTACCAATTGTATTCATTGCTCCTGGTCGAACAAGTGCATTTGATGCTGCAAGTTCATTTAAATTTTTTACACCCATCTTAACAAGTAAATTAGTATATGGTGCAGCCTCACACTGAAAAACACCTTTAGTATATCCATCTGAAATCATTTCATAAACTTTAGGATCTTCTAAATCAATCTCTAGTAAATTGATTTTTTTGTAATGATTTTTTTCAATCTCTGCAATGGCATCTTGTATAACACTAAGAGTTTTTAATCCAAGTGCATCAATCTTAATTAATCCAATTCTTTCTGCTTCTTCCATATCAACACCAACAACTGGAATTCTTTCATCAGATCCTGGAGATGATCGTGTTTCTAAAGGTGCATACCTAAAAATTGGATTCTTACTTGTTACAACTCCTGCAGCATGAATTCCAGTTCCACGAATACGTCCTCGCAACTGATCTCCATAAATTTCTACTTCTGGATACTTTTCTCTAAACCATAATGTTGTTTTTGAATAACAGTATTCATCCCAAGTATCAACAAGTTTTAATACTTTATTAACATCAGAAAGAGGTATGTCTAATACACGAGCAACATCTCTAACTACACCCTTATCTTTAAATGATAAAAAAGTAGCAATAGAAGCAACGTGTCTATATTGTCTAACCAAATAATCTTTTACTTCTTCACGACGAGTATCTTGAATATCTGTATCAATATCTGGAAAATCATTTCGTTCTGGATTAATAAATCGAAAGAATAAAAGTCCATATTTGATCGGATCAATATCAGTAATTCCAAGTGTGAAACAGACTAAAGATCCAGCAGATGATCCACGACCTGGACCAACCATAATGCCTTCTTTTTTGGCCCAAGCAATCATACTTTGAACAACTAGAAAGTATGGTGCAAACTTTTTATTCTTAATAATTTCTAACTCTTCATGTAGTCTGTCAACATACTCTTTATTATTTTGCAAACCTTTAAGTTCTAGTCCCTCAAATGCAATTTTTTTTAATTCATTATCTGGACTTTTATATTGAACTGGAAGTAGATCAAGTCCATCTTGAATATCATAGTCTTCCACTGTATCTGCTAATAGTAATGTATTTGAATATATGTCTGGTCTATCTATCCCCTGTTTTTCCATTGCCAACTTAATTTCATCATATGATAATAAATGTATGTCAAACTTGTTAAAAGTAATTTGACGATCTTCTCCATATAAATAATCAAGTCTTTCCATCATGTTTGTTTTCTTTTTAGACTTTTCATATGTGGCTTCTTTATTAACCTTGCCATGAGTATTCATTAATAATTTAAATTCTTGAATCTCTTTTTGTGATGTATCTGAATGATGACAATCTGGCGTTACTACAACTTTAACTTCAAACTCATCTGCAAGTTCAATCAAAGACTTATTTATTTCTGGGGTATTATGTGGCATTACTTCAATATAATAATCATTACCAAAGTTATTCTTAAACCATTTAATATGTTTCTTTGCAATAGCAAATTCATTTTCTTCTAACGCTTTTACAATTACACTACTTGGACATGCAGAGGTTACAATAATTCCTTCACGATATTTTTCAAGTATTTCAAAATCAAATCTTGGCTTTTTAAAAAATCCATCAGTCCATGAAAGTTCACTAATTTTATTTAAATTATCTAAACCAATCTGATTCTTTGCTAGAAGGATAATATGATTATAAACAAGGTCTTGTTGACCTTCTCGTTCAGACTTATCTCTTTTATCAGAAATGTCTGCACACATATATCCTTCTAGCCCAAGAATTGGCTTAATGCCTTTAGATTTTGCGGTACGATAAAATTCACGATGTCCTGAAAGTGTGCCGTGATCTGTTATTGCCAATGCTGGCATTTTAAGATCTACGGCACGACTTAAATATTCTTCTGGAGTTGCAATTCCATCGAATAAGGAATAATGAGTGTGTACGTGCAATCCTGCGTAGTTCATACTACCAATCTGTGTTGGTTGATGAAGTAGTTGATGGTGAGTCAAAGCCTAGATAAAAGGCTTCTTGCTCTGCATAAGGAACTTTGCGAAGTGCAAGTTCTAGTGGAAATGGCTCAATACCAGTCCAGTCAAATGGCTCTTTATCTGGTGCTGCTGGAATCATTGTGTAATTTGTCTCAGTACCCTGACCATTACGCTTCATCTTCCATACAACATTTGAAATACTGCCAGTTTCAAGTGCATACTCACGAATTGTATTGAATGATGATTGCTTGCTAATTCCCATAGACCAAATAGCCACATATGGTTTCTCAATTCCATCATCAACTAATACGTTACAGTAAAAGCGAAGACGGCCACGCCATCCAGCCTTTGGATCTTTACGGTGCATTTCTTCTGCCCAGTCACGACCCTCTGTATCCATAGTATCTACTGCTTTGCGCTTGTAATCTTTTGGATTTACGTGCTCTTTAACAACTAGAGATAGTCCACGAGATGGACTATAGTTTGCAGAGTCCTCGTCTAGTTCTTCAATAAATCGAATCTTTACTGATTGCCCGTCAGCAAGTTTAAGCCATCTTACCTTTGGTGAGTTTTCATCGTATTTTGGTTTGTCGAGCAGGGCGTTGATGTTTTTTAGTCCCTTTACTACGCTCATATTATTCTCCTTTGTTTGTTTGTTTATTTATTGTAGCATTGACAATATAGAATTGTCAAATTTACTTTGTAACATAAGTATATCAGAATCCTGCATATCTCCAATATCTTTATACTTGGTATCTAGTGTTATTATTGATACCCTTGACTTTAACTTGTCAATCATTTTTTTAGACATTGACTTTCCAGCCTCATCATTGTCTGCTATTAAATAAACCTCATTAAAATATTTTTCTAATAATTCTATTTGATTTTTTGAGATAGTTGCACCAAGAGTAGCCACTGCTGGCATTCCAACTTGATCCAATCTTATTGCATCAAACGATGACTCAACAACATAAACTTTATCATTTGTTTTTACTCTATGTAAATTAAATAATGTTTTACTTTTTGGCAGTCCTGGAGTATTCTTAAAATCTTTTCCTTCAAGACTTCTGCCAACAAAACCAATAACCATTCCTTCTGGAGAGTGAACTGGAATTGTAACCATATCCTGCTTTTCAGAATATCCTAAATTGAACTTACTAACTGATGACTTGTTTAAAAGTCTTCCCTCAAAATATCTCATTGCTCTTGGAGATTCAAGTGCCTGAGAATTTAATCTTTTAATAATAACTTCATCATACTGTACAAATGTTGGTGGGGTATATAGTTGTTTTGCTACTATTTGTGTAATATCAGATTCTTGCTCTTTGCTTTTTATATACCGCAAACTTTCAAAATATGATCTATTGCTCATTTTCATTACTAGTTCTTGCAATGTAGCGGTTTGCTGACATCCAAAACAAAAAAATAATCCACTTTCTTTTGACACTTCTCCAGCAGGGGTTCTGTTGTTATTGTGGTATGGACAAAAAATAATATAGTCAGAGTCTACTTCTGATTGTATTGTGACTCCAGATCCGATGAGAACTCTTTTAACTTGATCTTCTGTGTATATATCGGCTTGTATCCGTCTGCTGCGATCATCCATTTTATATTCTTTTTCCCTACATAGATTCCGTATACCGTCAATTTAAACTCAAACCATTCTTTATTACTGTTATAGTATATCGTAAAATCTGGCTCTATGTCAATTCTTGGGACATATGCACACTCTCTCATTTGTATTAATAATATACTAAGATATTCTTGTTTTAATCTAAAAATGTCTGATTCATCTTTGATGTTGCCATCTAGTTTAAAACATTTTATAGGCTTATGATGAAGGGACACATTATATTATAAGGCCTTATCTTCATAATCCTTGTAGCGATAATATCCTTTATCAAAATCTACTTGAACTAAAAACTCTCCCATAAATCCGTTACGATTTTTTCTAAAAGCACACTCAATAATATCTGAGTTGGTTGCCCTTCCAAGTGCAATAACCCAGTCAGCATCATAGGCAATTTGTCTAGACCATGCTGTTTGGCCAAGAGTAGGAACGCTACTAAGGTCATTGACATCATCTGGGGTGGCAGAAGAAATAGCAATAATTGGAACCTCTTCTGAGATGGCCATAAGTTTAAGTTCACGAGACAAATTCTTCATTCTTACAGTTTCATTGTCTGATTTTTGATTTGGACTCATTAATTGTAAATAGTCAACAATAACAAAATCTGGACGGTATTGATCTATTTTTCCACGTAAAACTGACGGACTAATTTCTCCACCCTGATCATTTGAAATAATATGAAAAGGATTTCTACCAGCAATTCTATCTTTATGCCAAGTTTTAAATGTATCTGGCTCAACGTGACCCTGACTAATCTTCCTATGAGACCAAAGCCCTTCGCCCATAATTGTAAATACACGATTTCTAACTTCAGTCTCAGACATTTCAAGACTAATTACTAATGGGGTCTTTCCTTGTTTCCATGCCTGTACCGCAAAATATAAAGCAAGCCATGACTTACCAATGCCTGGATAGGCTAAAAACACTCCCAGTTGGCCTGGAGCGATACCACTTGGAAGGTAGTTATCAAATCCTGGCAAACCAGTTTTAATGCCTGTAATTCCAGCCTCTTCCATTTTACGCAAATGATCAAAGTATGCAGCAGCAGATTCAAAATCGGTAGCATCAATATCTCTAACAGATGATGTATTCTTTTTAAGTTCTGAGGTTTGGGTAATTAAAGAATCTAGAGCATTTACTGAATTACCGCTTTGGACTTCTCCTGCTGCAGATCTTAAAATTGTTTTAAGACTATCATTTAAATAGTCTCCCTGTAATTCTGAAAGATGATGCTTTGTTGCCCCAATATCTTCAACTACTTCAAAATCTCTAAACTTTTCAATTACTAAAGATACTGGAGGTACGGAACTATTTGCTTCAAAGTATTTTCTAATAAATGTCCAAACATCTAAGTGTGTTCTCAAAAGCCCATCAATATTTGCCTGTAGCAAAACATGAATCTGCTTATCTTTTAAAACTGCATTTAATACTTTTGATTCAACACTAGCCATTGAGCCACTCCTTTGCCATCAATCTTCTTTCTGCACGTTCATTATCGTCTTGATCTTTATCTTTTTTAGCCTTAATAATTTTTTCTGCTTGGTATGCAAAAGTATTCCAAGATGGATTTTCAGTAACCTTAAAATAATATTCTAAAATATCATAGCACTCATGAATTCCATATGACTCAATAAGAGCATCTGCTGCCCATTGTTCAACATTTAAATTCATTGACGGCTTTACTTCATATCTTTCTTTATGGTATTTACTATACCTTGAAAGCAAAGCCATACGGTCTTTGCGATCTGCCATTATTCAGAAATTTCTGCTTTTGCTTCGTTAATTTTATCAGTTAGTTTATCTTCAACAAACTTATAAACACGTTCCATTGCTTCATTTGTTGTTTCGCCATTCTTCTTTGAATCAACAACTCCAAGATCAAGTCTTAGTGATTGAAAATTTCCAAGATTAAGTGTGTAGCCTAAAGTTACAGAAACCTTAGTATTATCGTTTTCCATTTTACATCCATTCAGTAGTTAGATGGATTCAGACCAGATTGGAATGAAACGCCCATCTTCAGTTCTCGTATAAGTAAGTATACCATCACCCATTCTTCTAGTCAACTCTTGTTTTGTAGGTGTCATATTGTTTGTTATAAGACCATCTTTTCTTGGTTGACCGATATGAATTGATGCCAATATGTCCCTTATTTCCTTTATGTGACTTTCTGAGTAATAACATCTTATTTGCCAACCACGCTTTCCATCTATACTAGATCCTATTGGTGGTGGAATTATTCCACGTTTAATAAGAGTCGGAATATATTTTTTATGTCTATTAATAAGTATAGCAGTTTCACCAATAGTATATGCTTTTTCTCTTTTCTTTTTAAATTCCGCAATAAAACAAGTTTCAATTCTATCTTTATTTATATTATAAAGCGCAACAATTCCGTCAGATCTATTTTTATGATGTACCTTAACTAAATCATTATTCAAAAACCAAATAGTTTTATTGCCTGAAACTATAGGTGACTGATTGTAGTTTTGGCTCTCAATATTTCCTGTTGTAGAATCCATGATCCCTCTTTGCTGCTGTCTGGTGGATGATAAAATTTTCTTTTACCACAAACTATACAATATACTTCTAAATGCTCCTTTGTACTATATTGCCTATCAACTAAAACTTTGCCATTACACTTTAAACATTTCACTAAAAAGGTATTCCCATAGCAAAAACATTTAAATCAATTGTTGCTTCTCCTGCCACAGAAAAAGTTATTGCAAAAAGAGCATTATCTTTTGATACTTTTGTAAGAACAACAGAAACACTTCTTCCTGCTTCTGTATTTCCAGCATTAAATGGAGTGGCAACTACTATTGGTGTTGATTTAAAATTAGGTGAAAATGTAACTGACACTGGGTAAGGTTTATTTGCTTCAACTTTTTGTGGAGTAATTGCTGCTATAGTAATACCAAATGCTGACGATCTATTCATTTTTGTAGTATTTGAAGTGGCATCTTTTTGAACAATTTTAAGCAAATCTAAAGTAGTAGACCCAACTTGGTCTTGAAGTTCATTTAAAGCCTGAACGATATCATACATATACGAAACGTCTAGCGGTTGCCCTCTTTGTGGCACGATTAATTTTCCCATTATTCCTCCATTATATCATTTAACTTATGGTATTGCTGTTACAGCAGACTCAAAAAGAGTTAAAGCAACAGTTCTTGTTTTTGAAATTCCTTCTGGCTGAATTGCTACTCGTACATTTATTGTTCCAGTATTTGGAAAAGTATATACATTTCCAGTTGCTGTTCCATGATATGAATAAGACGCTGCATTATCAAATTTAACAAAAACATCATACTTTGGTCTTGGCTTAGTATCTGTCCAAGAAACAGAAAAAAATCCAGCAGGTGCTGCCGTAACTCCAACTTTATTTATAGTTCCAGAAATTGACACTATAGGATAAGAAGGAACAAGGTAAACTGATGACCATTCAGAAGACCTGTTTCTATCATCAGAAATTATTCTATATCTTAACACATGCTGATTTAATGTATTGATTGGTGGTAAATCTTTATTTAATATTTTTATTTTTTTAATATTTGCATCTACCATTAGGAAATATCTCCAATAGTTCCAACATCTAGTGCCATTCTAAATTCAACATAATTATTTGTGTTTGGAGATTTAGCAATTGTTTGCCCGTTTGTATTTTTAACAACAGTATATCCAACCAATCCATATAATGGATTTTGTGTACTTACATTATCAAATCTAATTGCATCAAAAGCAATATAGTGTGTGTTTACTACTGCGTTTGAAGTTACAACACAAGAATATATTTTTAAAGAATTTACATATTGCCATGAAAATCCTGTTTCTTGTGTAAAATCTGATAATGTTTTTTCTTTTACAATATAACGATTAGTATTAAAATTAATTCCTACATCTCCATCAGTAACGGTAATCAAAGATCGTGCGTACTTATTATTATTATCAATAAACTCTAAAATAATTTTTAAACTATCTGGATTAGTATAACTAGTAGCATTTTTATTTACAAGTGAAAAAGCAATTTTAATTTTATCTGATAGTGAATTTTGAACTAAATTAATATTAAGTCCAGTTTTAATAATGTGGTTTATTCCAGATAGGTTGGACGTTACATCTGTAATGTCTTTAATTGAACTATAATTACCTAAAGTAAAAAGCATATTATTTAAGTATCGACATCTTTCATTTTTAGTATTTCTATTTGTTTTAAAGAAAATATTATTATCTGCATTTGCTTGAAAAACACTAGGAAGTAGGGTGGAAACACCATTTATATTAAAGTCTGCCGTACTTGTATTAATAATATTATCGTCTAATGGATGATCAAGAGGTTCAATGATTGTTGGAACAGTCTTTAATGTTGTGTCTAAATATTGCCATTGCTCTTCTTCTGTAAATGCTATCAAGGTTCGACTATCAAATCCAGAAGCAGATGGGTTTCCTCCAGCAGGGAATATTCCAATTTCTGTAATTTCATATCTTTCTTGTGTTGGTAGTTCTGATGTAAAAACTATCTTACTAATAAATTCATTATTTCCAATGTCTTCTTTTACATACCCTCTTGAAGAAATAGGAACTCTAAACATTTCAAATTCTAATTCACTATATTCATTATAATTTCCATAAGAATCTCCACTGGACAATGGCTTTGCTCCACATCCAAAAGCCATATATGAGGCATAGGCAGGAGTTGTTCCAAGTAAGTACTTGGCTATAATCTCTTTACCTTTATTAGTTATCATGATTCCTCATTTCCCAGATTTGTATTATATATTGTACCATTTTGAAGTGTTTGAATTTCAATGTTTTCCATTAATCCTAAATTTATAGTATCTATAGTTAAATTTCCAGTAATAAGATCAAGGTATACGTGCTCTCCATTTGGGCCATTTCCTACGGTAGGAATTGTTCGTGGTAATTTAATTGGAAATTGCAAAAAATATTTATCTAACGTATCTTGTAAGGCCAATAGTGTCTTTGGATCTAAAGCATTTTTAGTCTCTGCCATATTTAAAATTGGTTGATATTGAATATTTGCTGTTTCTAATGATGCACTATTTACTAAAGAAAGTAATGCAACACCATTAATATTTTCAAAAAATAAAATTTTTAAAAAATCTTGATCTTCACCACTGTCCTCTCTAAATTCTACGTACTGTGGTCCTGCAATTTTTACTGCATTTGATGTGGTTGAGACAACTAATGAGGCAGTAGGAGCGGGTGGAGTTGCACGAAGATATTTACTTGAATCAATATAATTATCTTGATTTTGAGGTAAAGGTTTTTGTGGTTGTTGTGGTTGTTGATTTGATCCTGGCATAAATGGATTATCAATTCCCATTTCCCTGTCAATTAAATCTTGTACAGAATCTCGTGCTGATCCCAACACATTTGATTCAATGCCCTTTAAAAAATCATTATACTCATATTGATATTCTCCATCTGAAATTAATGGCACGTCACACCTCACTCAAATATACAGTCATGTCTGGTCCACTTAAACTTCTTGAATACTCTATATTATAAACAACAAATCTTGAAGTTGCTGATGTTACAAGGTCTAAATTATCATTATTTTTATAATCAATTGAAACAATATCTCCAAGTTGAATTGTTGGATCTGCAAATATTTTTAATCCAATTGCTTTTCTTGGAACCAATAGTTTTTCCAATAACCACCCAATTAAATGCTCTGCATCTTCTGTTGTTTGTATATAGTTTGCATCTATATTAAAATCATTTCTGCCAAATTTTATTCTACTTAATTTAAGTGTATCGTATTTTTGTTTTTCTATATTTGGAGAATATACAATTACGTCACCCTTAAGTTCTGGATCTGAAAAACTTGATCGTTTTTTAAAGTAATCATCTACTGTTAATTCAGAACTACTGTCACTTGTAAAAGCAATTCCCTGAATTCTTAAAGAATTAGAAAGTTCATCATCAATAGATAACAAAGTATCTGTTGCGTTAAATACTAAAAACTCTGCCCCATATGCATTTGCTTGAAATCCAGAAACAGTAAACTCTTTTAGTTTATCTGGTGCCATAACTAATTTTGCATACAATGCTGGATATGCATTATCAAATTTGGCATTGATATATGCACACTCTCTCATGATTGTTCCAAATTCATCATAAAAAATACTGTGACCTGGAGTTGTGCCAGTGCTTATTCCTTTTAGGTATGATTCTTGTAGAACTCCACTTAATGCATATTTTTTGAAAGCATCGTTTGCGGTAATTGGAGATGAAGAAAACACTCTTGCAACCTGACTATCAGTTTGAAATCCAGCATTTTGTGAATAGTTATCTGTTAAAGCATAAAAATTTTCAAACATACATTTTGAAGATCCACGAACAAACATAGCAGTTGACTGATATTTTGGCAATGGTGATGTGTCATCAACCTGACCAACCAAAACATTGTTTATATATAGATAAAATCTTCGTATACTTCCATTTGCTAGGTCTTGATATTCTACTGCTAAATCGTAAACAGTTGTATATTTTTCAATATACCTTGCTGAAATACCAGACATATCTCCATCGTCATATTGTATCTGTTCATTAAAAGCGTTAAATAACAACACTGGAGTTGCTTTTGTTTCTCCAACACCTTGTTGAACTTTATAAAAAATAATATTTGATTGATCTGATGTTCCATTTGCCAATGCAATAACCTCAAAATAATATCCGTTATTTGTTTCTGGATTTAAAAGAACTGCAATTCCTCCAGAATTTCCATCAATATTAATCCTTGCCTCTGGTGAAGTTGCATTGTTTTGATAATATGAAAATCCATCTAAAGGAGTTGATGTATAAATAACGTTACCATCTTCTGTTATTTCTCTTCCGCCAGTATCACCAATAATTCTCATTCTTGTTCCAAAATGTTTAAAAACTGCTTGGTCTAAAGTTTTATGAACATATGAAATATGGTCAACTGGTTTTGGATCTGTGCTGGCAAAGTTCTTTCCTTTAAAAACAAGAGCGGAAGATTGAACTAGTCCTTTGTTTTTGTTTGGATCAATATTATAAATTCCTGTAATTTCATTTTCTGTTTGTGTAGACTCTGACAAAAACTTTTTAATTACTCCATTTATAGAACTAGCATTTGCAACAGTATTAGAGATTCCAGCACTTCCAACTGCTAATGTTCCTCCAAAAGTAGTATCTCCAAATAAATATTTTGACTCCATTAAACATCCTTTACGATTATCAGAACTAATCCAATAACTATCTAGAGATGCTGTATGTCTTACAATACTAGTACCAAATTGACCTCTTCCGTGTTTTGCAACAGGTCCATTTACCATTCTAATGACGCCATTAATTGTTTCATAATATGGCTCTGAGTAGATTCTAACTTTTCCAGTTGGAAAAATTTTTCCACCATATCTTAATCTATTTAAATAATTTTTATATTCAGAATCACTACTTATCCAAACATTTCCAAATCCTTCAACAGAATATTGAACTGCATCATATTTAATGATTTCTCCATTTGCATAAAAATATCCTTGATTTCTTGATATTAAATAAATTGCTTCTCCAAAATCAATAATGTTATTTGTAAGTAAATTATTAACAACTGTTGGTGCCGAATTGGTAAGTGTTGAATTTAATGCAATTGCAGATAAAGTATACCCACTTGATCTTGAATCTTTTAGTTCTTCATAATTAGAAAGTTCCCACAATAAAGATGGCTTATAAACCCAAAATTTATTTTCTGCACTTGAAACTGTTTGTTCTCCAATTGCAGAATATGTTTTAGCAATATACCTTGATGTGTAGTTAATTTTTCCATCATTATATATTTTTTTATCTTCTGACGCAATTGAAATAATGTTTGCAAGTTTTTTGCCACTTATTACTTTATTTTGAACTATACTTCCTAAAGTCTCAGATAAAGAAGGACTTCCTCCAGTAAGGTCTGTTTCAAATTCTGTTGTATTATAAGTTCCAGCATCTAAAGTTTCTGTTGGGGTTGTTGAATATGTTTCTGCATCTTCAAAATCAACCAAACTATCTAAAACTGGTGCAGTTACTTTTGATCCAATAAAAGTTTTATTTATTTGTCTTTGTGTTGCAGTTGGCATTAAATAATTTTTACTCATTGCAATAAAGTTGTTATACTCATCAAAAAACATTGCTGTTTGTGTTGATGTTGCCAACTGTGCCAAAACTTCTGCAACATTTTGATCTGGACCTACAAAAAAATATGGAATTATTGGATCTGTTTCTCCTTCTATTCTTTTATACATATAATTACTAAAACCAATTGAGTCTAACAATATAGATATTGCATAACTAACTGATATATTTGTTAAGAAAAGTTTAGGGGCTTCAATTGATTCAAGATAAAAATAAAAATCTCTTAATTGAAGAGATATAGTTCCACCAGTAACATCGGCTTGTGGCATTCCTTCAGAGTATAAAGTTTTAATTGGTACACTATATCTATTACCATTAACATTTAAGAAAGTTTCATAAAAATTAAATTTAACATTTTTTGTAACATATTTACAAATAATACTATTAGTATTGTTTTCATTAAATGCTTGATCATCGTCAAAAATAGAAATATTTCCAGTAGATGCTAAAAGTTGCCCAACTGGTAAAGCACTACTACCAAGATCTGAAAGTTGTTTTGTAATATTATAATTAATTGTTCTATCTGAAATATTTGCAACAAGCCTTGGAGACATTTCTATTAAATCAAAAGTAGATTCAAACTTGTTCATAAATTCTGCTACAACTCTTATACCTTGAATATATTGAAATTCACGATAAACCTTTTGATTGTTTTTTAAAAAATATTCTGGTGAAGTAAAATCGGTAACAAAATTTGTCTCATCTGTTAAGTTTTGATTTGTTAGTTTCCATCCATACTCTGGAATAAAGGTTTCATAAAGTTTTGTTGTATTGTTCCATATATGATATGTTCCCCTATCTGTTGGTGTAGAGGCAACAAGATATGCATATCCATTAATTGATTTAACTGGCAGTAATGTAGTTGAAGATATTTTTGAAACATGAACAAATATATTTTTATAATTGTTTGGAACTATTAATCCATATGATAACTCAACATAACCATCTTCTTTAATAATTGCAGAACCATCTTCTCTAACTGAGTTTGCATCAAAAGTTTTTGCGGTTGTCCAATTGTTATTAACTAAATACTCAATCTTCCAAACAAGTGGAACCCTTTTATTTGAATCTCCATATAGTGGATCAACAATTGGTACTGTATTTGTATTAAATGGACCTAAGTTTTTTGTTCCTACATGTGTTTGCATTTTAACAACAAGTCTATTTGTTGGCACAGTTTCTTTATATACTACAAATGGTGCAGCATCTTCAATTGGATATTGATTTGTCCCAGATTGTTTTGCTATACCCCGTTCTTTTGTCACTGGATCTGTTTCATTATCTTTTTCAGTTCTAAAAGATGTCCAATATTTAAACTCATCATATCGTGATGCCATATAGTATCTTGGTCTTTGTGTAAAAAAACTACTAGTAGAAATATTTGCTAAAGATGAATCTTGATTATTAATTAGATTAGTATTAAAATTATGCAAATACCTTCCAGCAATATAAAATGCTTTATTAATTCCAGATCTTGGACGAAATGGTTTTATGCAATCTTCTAACGAATATAACATATTGTATTGATCTTTAACTTTAGAAAACAAAGAAGGATTTTCTTCGTTGTCATATCCATTATCTAGTACAATATCTGCATCTGTTGCCCCTGTATAAAAATTTCCAACATCATTATTGTCAAAAAATAATGATGCCTTTTTTGTATCTCTATTTCTATAATTTCCTAATTTAAAAATATTATCTGCAACATTCATATTCCACTCTGCTAAAACTGTTGCACGAGTTTCAATTGTTGAAGATGACTCAATGTGATTTTGTAAGGTTGTATTTAAAAACACTTAAACCTCTTCTAGCGATACCGAAATATCCCAAAGATCGTGATTTGTTTGTCCACGTTTATTTACGGTATATGAAAAGTCAGAAATATAAACCTGAACAATTTCATTATATTGAGATAGGTGAGCATAACGTGAGGAAGTTCCATCGTCAGGGAAGTTATTAAACTTATCATATGATAAAAACATCCAAAAAGGGCCAGTGTGCCTTTCATACCAGTCTAGCATTTCTACGCCTCCTGCGCCCCCGTCAACGGTGTATTCTGGCTCTTGTGTAGTAACTCCAGCCACCTGACTTCCTTCTGTTGTATTTGACCAGTTTGGAATAGAAAAGTATGATCTTGATGGTAAGTTTGACCAACTTGTGCTTAGTGTGTTTTTATCTGCAATATGAAAAGATCTCATATTTCCATTAATCATTCTTTGTCTTTGTTCAATTCTTTCTGTTTTAAAATCTAAAGGAGCACGATTATGATCAGACAAAATTAAAAACTTATTTAAATTAGTTGTTGATGTAGTGTAAGAGCCTATTTCAAAACCTTCTGGTACATATAATCCATTTTGTAATGTTCCTGGGTTCTCTGACCATAGTATGGCTTGTGGTCTGCTATATCTTGCTCTCCCCGTCAAATATGCTGCGGTAGCCATTATAAACTCCTAATTCGTTGATTGTCAATTTGTCTAATTTGATTTATAACAGTTCTTGCAATATCATTTGGATTTGCATTGCTGTTAGAAACATTGACATTCAAGTTATAATTATACAGGGTTTTGGAATTATTTGTGCTTGTTATATTGTTTGGAGAGTTAATACCTGCAAAATTTGGAGTAGCAGATCTTGGGGTTTTAAATGTTGGTGAATTAATTTCACTTAGTAAAGGTCCAAACTGTTGAGTTGCTTTTCTGTTTACTACAAACTCTCCAGGGGTTAGCATTGCTGGTATAGTATCTGTTCCCTTGCCATATCCACCTGCTGCAAAATATTGTGGAACTACTCCACCCATATTCATATATTTAGGAACTAATCCTCCAGACATAAATCCACGAATTCCTATGCTACGAAGAAAATCTTTTCTTGTTTTTTCTTGTGCTTTTGCTTGGGCTGCTACTTTTTTGGCTGCCTCCTCAGTATTATTAATTGGAATAAAAGTACTTCCAATAGCAACATAACCTGTTGATGATCCAGATGAAGGTGGTGTAACAACTGGTGGTGTGCCACCGCCCGTACTGCTACCTGATGGGTTAGGATCAACAACAACATTTCCAGACCTAACTCCAACTGCTCCAATTCTTGCAGCATCCATTTTTACTAAGAACGCATCCAAATCTTTATTAAGTTCTATAACAGTATCTTTTGCTGTTTTAGCGTCTCCATTTAAAACAGTAAAAATATTTTTTAAATATGTTTTTGCAGCCTCTGGGCCTAATGCTTCAACTGCAAGATTTATTGTTGAAATTGCTGCATCAATTTGATCTTTTGTTAGTTTCATTTTTTCTTGAGTAAGTTTATCTAACTCAATCTTCTTAACTCTAATTTCATTTTCTATATCT
>Ga0222713_10002349_pt1 | contig 20333 bp, 24 predicted proteins | sample C33_649DmetaG_FD_165061 | JGI IMG/M metagenome (GOLD analysis project Ga0222713, IMG submission 165061) | Estuarine water microbial communities from San Francisco Bay, California, United States - C33_649D | ecosystem: Environmental > Aquatic > Marine > Unclassified | place: USA: California...
GGTTCGCTGCGGGCTAAATGTGTCTCTAAGGATTTTTTGAGGCGATCAACAACATGGATTTTCAGCCAGTGAACGGGGAAGGGGCCGTACTGTGCGAGGAGCAGCCAGTTAGGGTGATTCAGAGGGATTTGCAGTTGATCGGCAGGGCAAGGAGACAGGGCTGGCTGAGCGATCCCAGTGACATGCAGAGGATCGCAAGCCGAGTGGTCAAAATTGCCCTGACAACTCCTGACGAAGAGCTTGCTGTCCGCGCTGCTGCAGAAGTCCGGCAGATGGTCGCACAGGACTTGAAGATCGAAGCCGATGGAATGCCCCAACAAATTGAACACCATCACACCCACGAACTCGGCCCGGTAACGGCGGACAACTTTGCAGAGTCAAAAAGAAAACTCGCTGAAAGAATTGCTCGACTCGGCAGAGACTCCTGAAGACGTTGAGGCGGTCATGCAGTTGGTCGCTGAGATTGAGCAGTCGACCAAGGATCGTGACAGGTTCGACCTCAAAACGCTTTCGGAAGTCGCTGAGTTCTTCGGGCTTGATGAGCAGACGGTGCGAACATGGAGACTCAAGACACCAGCGATGCCAGGGGAGCCGGGCAAGTGGCCTATCAAGTCAATTGTTCAATGGCGATGCAACTGGATTCAGCAGACGGATCTGGCGGCGGCGAAGAGACAGCAGGATTTTGAACTCGGACAGATTCAGGTTGAGACGAAGCGGTTGGAATTAGATCGCGAGAAGGGATTGATTCTCGACAGGCAAGACGTTGAATTGTGGGCATCGACAGCTCTCATTGAACTCAGGGAAGGAATCATGCAGTTGCCGGAAATGTTAGCTGCATCGGCTCCGCAAGAACTCAAGGACTTCACCCGCAGCGAAACAGACAGACATTGCCGAGACTTACTCACGGCGACACATCGACGGCTTGAGATGGCAGAGATCGGAAAGGAGGGATTGAAAGAATGATCAAGCTAAACGCGACGCGATTCCTCCGACCGCATCAAAAATATTCTGCCCGCGAATGGCTGCCTAAGCACGTTCAGATGCCAGTCGGCACTGAGACGGCTGGAATGCCTTTCAGCCTGGCCGCATTTCCTCACGTCGATTCCGTGCTGGATGCGTTCGACGATCCAAAGGTGCGTCAAATCGTTTTGCAATGGGCGTCTCGACTCGGAAAAACCACGACATGCCTTTCGCTCATGGCAAAGGTCGCGGGCACGAATCCACGCAACATGATGTTCGCAGGCCCGACGAAGGACGCGGCTGGGCGAGTCATCGGCTCAAGGCTTTACCCGATACTCGGATCGGCTGAAGGCGTTCGGCAGCAACTGCCGCCAGAGGCACGCAGAAGCAAACTACACGTCAAGCTTGAGTCCTGCCAGATCTTTGTCGGCTGGTCCGGATCCGAAACAAGCCTGGCGGACGTGGGGGCGTTCTTCGGCCATGCCTCCGAGATCGACAAGTGGGATGATTCCGCGAGCAAGGAAGGCGACTCGCTGAAGCTGTTCGTGAACCGTTTCAAAGGCTTTCCCGATCACAAAATCATTTTCGAATCGACGCCGACGATTGCCGGACGAAGCCGCATCGAAAAGAAGATGACGGAAAGCAATCAGCATCGACGGTACGTTCCCTGCCCGCACTGCGGAGAGTTTCAGGTTTTGATTCAGGGCGTCGAAGGCGTTCCGGGCGGCTTTGATTGGGACCGTGACAGCAGCGGCAAATCAGATCCTGACGTTGCTCTGCAGACCGCTCACTACGTCTGCAAGTTCTGCCAAAAAAAGATTGAGAACCATCACCGGACTGTGATGCTTCGCGCCGGTGTTTGGGTCCCGAATGGCTGCACGATCACACCGGACGGAACTATTCACGGCAAAGCACTCAAGGAGGGTTCCGATGTCGTCGGCTTTGGCCCGCTGGCATCGTGGTACGCACTAACCGAGACGTGGGGGAACTTTGCAAGGCTTTGGATTCAGGCACAAAAGCGGCCGAGAGATTTGCAGGACGTTGTGAATTCCTACAAGGGCGAGACATGGGCGATTCGGAAGAGCAAGAGCACGCCGGAAAAGGTCGGAATCAAACTTCGCACGGACATTCCGCGACGGCTATTGCCGGACTGGACGCGGCTAGTGACGGTCACGATCGACCAACAAAGATCAGACGGCGGGTATCGGCTTTGGGTGTGTCTTGCTCACGGAATCAATCGGGCTGCTCACGTTGTTGATTACGGACTTTGCCAACATCTTGAGGAGGTTTGGGATCGGCACATTCGATCACCGTATCAGCACGAGGACGGCGGCAATCCGATGATGCCACATGCAGCCGCAGCGGACTCTGGATGGGACACCAAAAAGACATATGACTTTTGCAACGCCCACAATGGAATGCTGCCTTTGAAGGGCAGTTCTGGAGACATCAGTGGCGGACTGCCGTACAAAGTCGCCGAGGTCGAATCAGGCCAGTACAAAGGGCAGTCATTGTTCACGGTGAACACTGACTTTTGGGAAACGGATCTTCAGGCGAGGCTTGATGAGCGGGATCCGGGAGAAGATGAATCACTGTCACTCTGTGCCGGTGCCGATGGGGATTTCGAATTCCTGGAACAACTGTGCAACGGCACGCTGACCGACAGAGTCGACGGGCGAAATCAGGCGAAATTGTTATGGGTCAAAAAAGACGAATCGCTTCCAAATGACTACCGCGACGCGGTTAGATACGGGCTCTGCCTTGCACACGCTTACATCGACGAAAACGGAGGCTATCCGCCCCGCAGCAACGTCTGGACGCAATCAAAAACAGTCGTCAACTCAGGAACGCAGCGGCCAGACGGAAGGAACTGGAATGAGTAAGCAGAGACCAGAAAAGCCAGTAGAGAAGCCTGTTGAAAAGGTTATTGAAAAACCGCAGACGCGCGCGATTGAAGACCACCGACATTGCCCGATTTGTTGGTCAGGGAATGGGGGCTACGGGACAGCATATTCCACGCAAGGCCAGACACGATACTACAAGTGCAACCAGTCGACGACCGACAAAGGGCCGTGCGGGCACACCTGGACGGTTTTGGTGAAGCTTGAGGTAATCAGGGTTGAGCACCGAATCGTGAGCGTCGAGGGACAGCGGTAATCCGTTTACCAACCTAGCAACACTGGTAAGGACATTTGTAGTTTAGTCTCGCAAACTGCGAGCATGACAACTGCCTCCGATCTTCTCGACGCGACTAACGCCGCAATCTTGAAGGCTCTGACATCGCAAGAATATCAGGGTCCGGGCGGTCGTCGGCAACGAATGGCGGATCTGGCTCAGCTTCGGCAGACTCGAAAAGAGTTAATGGACGAAGTCGCAATGGGCTCGACCGGCTCAATGTGCTCTCTCCTTTCAATGGGAGATGCGAGCCTATGAACTTGATCGATTCCATCGTCGGCATCTTTTCGCCAGCCGCGCAGCTTCGACGCATGGAAGCACGGGCCACGATTCAGCAGGTCAACAAACTGCTTGGCACTGCAAAAGGCCCGTACGCTGCGGCCAATATCAATCGACTGAATGCACTTCGCGCAATAGTTCAAAAAGAGAATGAAGTAAGCGGAAGCCGGATTGAATTTCTTCGCGCTCAATCATGGGATCTGTACCGAGACAATCCAAGCTGCAGAAAAATCGTCCGATCCCTTGAAGCCAAGGTGATTGGCAAGGGGATGCACCCTGAATCACTCGCATTGTTCGCCGATGGCACTCCAAATGTGCCTTTTCGAGAGCGTGCAATGCAGTTGTGGGAGCAGTTGCAGAGCGGATTCGATGCCCGTGGACTGCCCGGAAAAGGCGGTTTAACGATGGGCTGCCAGCAGAGATTGGCGTTCCGGTCTGTCATTTTGTCCGGCGATACGCTTTATAGAATCAAGCCGATCAATGCTGCTGAACAATCGCGGCGGAACCTTCCGATTGCTGTGGTTCTGCAGTTGGTCGATACCTGTCGGCTGGCGAGTGAATCAGAGATTACTGGCGGCACATTAGCTTCCGGCAATCGCATCTTCCGTGGCATCGAACTCAATGCGAACGATGAACGTGTTGCGTATTGGGTCAAAAATAACTCCGTTTCTGACTCGGCAGCGGCTCCGGCAACGGCAATCCGGATCCCAATCGACAAGATGGGACATCTTTACATCGAAGAAGATATTGACGAGCTTCGCGGAGTGCCGTGGTTTTCGTCTGCAATCCTTCGCGCTCGTCGCACTGATGACCTTGAATACAACGTTCTGACCGCTTCGGCGATGGCGTCGTGCATGGTTGCAGCCTACAGCAAGCCGACTGGTGCTAATAAGCTCGGGCTGAATCAGGGATCCGACTACAACTCGACATCTGCGGACGGCTCCGATCTGACGGACAGTAACGGCAACACGATCAACAAAATTCAGCCGGGCATGGTTGTCAATAAAGGCAAAGACGGTTCGTTTGAGCTTCTCAGCCCTAACCAACCGAACATGAACCCGGAAGCGTTCGTGCAGCATCTCCAGCGTGGCACGGCATCGGCCATGCCAGGCACAAAAGCCAGCACTGTCACCGGGGACTATCGCAACAGTTCATTCAGTTCTGAGCGATCGGCGGACAACGATTGCTGGCCAGAAATCCAGATTGTGCAGGAGTGGTTCGCGTCGCACTACTGCCAACCAATTTGGGAAACAATTCTTCGCACCGCAGTCTTCGAAGGGTATTTCGATGGCATCGTGTCGGCTGAAGAGTTCCAGTCAAATCCGGAAATGTTTTCAGCAGCCAACTGGCAAGGCCCGGTCGCTCTTTCCATCAATCCGAAGGATGACGTTAGAGCAGCCAGCGAACGAATTCACGCTGGGCTTTCTTCACTTCAGATGGAATGTGCCAAGATAAACGTGAACTGGCGAGACGTGCTGAACGATGCCGCTGAACTTTATTCAGTGGCTAAGTCTAAAGGCATTCCGCCCGAAGTGATTAACAACATTATGGGCGTCGACGCACAGGATCAGATTGCAGCGGCCACGATGGCAGATCAAGCGGCGGCTGAATCACAAGTCGTCTCTGGCCAACAGCCAAGAAGCCTGCACGAAGCCGAGCTAATGGAGCAAATAGTCAATGCGTAAACGCAGCCAGAGAGATCAGGCTACGGCCGACACAAACTATCGATCCTTAATCGTTCGAGCCGCAACGTTCAACGAAGAAGGCCGAAGTGTCGAAGCCGTCATCAGTACTGAGCAGCCGGTGGACATGCCGGACTGGGGCCGCCAAGCAATGGTTCCGGAAGTTCTCGTGCCATCCGGAGCAGAATTTCCATCCAATCGGCAGGTTCCGTTTCTCGACTCACATCAACGCCGATCGGTCAAAGATCAGCTTGGCTCAGCTCGTGAAATCAAAGTTAACGGGAACGAGATCATAGCGACGCTGGTATTCCGCAAAAGCAAAGAATCTGACGACGCACTTGGCGGCGTTCGAGACGGTCATATCACTGATGTTTCAGTTGGATATGACGTTCTCAAGCGCCAGTACATTGAAGCCGGGGCGAAGAAGACAATTGGAAATCGGACCTACGAAGGGCCGGTAAATGTTGTAACGAAGTGGCGACTCCGCGAAGTCTCGTTGACTCCGATCGGGGCAGATGATCAGGCAAAGTTGCGTGGGCTGGACCCCGCAAAGGTCCGTTTTAAGTCCTCAGAAGAACAGGAAGATTTCACAATGAACGCAGAACTCCGCGCTTTGCTGCTGTCAAAAGGCATGTCAGCAGATCTCACCGATGAGCAGGCTCAGCGATGGTTGATCGACAACGCCGCCAAGCTCAGCGAGGTCAAGGAAGAGAAGAAAGAAGAACGCAGCCAGTCTCAGAACTCACTGCCATCCGCTGCGGATCTTGCCAAGCTTGTTGCCGACGCAACCCGCGAAGCAATCTCAACGGCAACAGCAACTCGCAAAGCATTTGAAGTTGACGTTCGTGAACTCTGTGAATTGGCCGATATGCCCGGTGAAGTTGAAGCCTGCCGCGCAATGGAAGATATCGCGGCTGTGCGAAAACACATCAAGGACGTGAAAGCAAAGACTGCCGAGCACGTTCCATACGGTGCGAGCGTTCGACATGTTGGCAGCGGTGCTGAGCGTCTTCGCTCCGATATCGGTTCGATTCTGGCCGAAAAGGCTGTTCGCTCTGCTGTAAACGGTGACGAAGCAAAACTGGAAAAGCATCTTCCAGCGGCCAATCGCTCAAAGACTGCTGGCCAGTTGACTCACGCAACGTTGCTCGATTTGGCTACTGAATTTGTCCGATCTCAGGGAGTTCAAGTTCTCGGATTGACACGCGAACAAATCGCCATTTGTGCGATGTTCGGGCCAAAGGTCGCAGGCATTCGCAACCAGCGAGATGACGGTGCATATAACACCACTGGAAGCTTTGCGAACCTGACGCTGGATGCCATCAATAAGTCCATGATGGTCGGCTATCAGGAAGTTCCAGCAACATGGCGTGGGCCAATGCGTCAAGGCGATTCAGTCGCGGACTTCAAGGCCATCAATCGCATTCGCCTCGGTGGTATCCCGAATCTTCCGGTCTGGAATACGACTGAAGAGCCTGACCGGGCAAGCATGAAGGACGCGAAAGAAAGCTACGCGGTTGAGGCTCGATCTATCGGGGTCGATTTCAACTATAAGCTGATCGTCAATGACGACATGAGTGCCTTGACTCGCATCCCGTTGGCTCTTGGTGATTCAGCCGCGCGAACTGTCAATGCCGTGGCATGGTCACAGATCACCAGCAACCCAACAATGGGCGACAGCGTCGCATTGTTTTCTGGCGTGTCAGGAAACCGGAAGCAGAGCAACGCAACGACTGGTTCCGTGAGCGACTACACAGCCGCCATCAACACGATGACCAATCTGATGATGGTAATGAAGGGCGAGAACACTCCAGAAGAAGCAGCCGGGCCGGATATTCTTGCTCTGATGCCGACATACTGCGTGTTTCCTGCCGCACTTCGCGGGACGCTGTTGCAGTTGATCTACTCACAGACAGATCCAAAGGCATCCGTTGCGGGCATTCCGAACATCAACAACGGGTTGATTCCTGTGGTTGAGCCGCTGTTGGATGGTGCTTCGACTACAGCGTTTTACCTGTTCGCAAATCCAAGCCGAATCGACACCGTCGAAGTAACCTTCCTGCAAGGTCAGGAGACTCCACAGGTTCGAAGCGTCATGGACGAACATACATTGGCGATGACTTACTACGTGCTCCAGAGCGTAGGGGCCAAACCGCTGAATCATCGCGGCATCCAACGACATGCCGGAGCGTAATGAGTTTGTGTTTTGATAGCCAAAGCCGCTCCATCCGTGGGGCGGCTTATGGCAGTGGAAAAGTCAGTTCTCGGTGTTCCGGGAATACCTTAGTCCGCCAATAGCGGCAACACCATTTGAAAGGCATTGAAATGATTACTCGTGGCACTGCAGAATTCTGCGACTTATTCGACCGGGCACAAACGTTTTCAACTACGCCAGGCGCGAAGGGCTGGACCATCGCTGATACCTCGGCGGCCGGCTCACCGACTTATCTCTGCATCACGGAAGACGGCGGAGCTGCCGCACTTACCTGTGCGGCAACGAGCGAAGCTGAAAACCTTTGCCTGTATTTCAACGATGTTCTGCCGTGGGATCTTGCAAACCTGCAATACGTCAAGTTCGTCGCGAAAGTGGCAGGCATCGACTCAGTGACCACATTGACAATGGGCGTTGGATCGGCTCGAAACGATACCCCAGACAGCGTTGCTACGAACGCATGGTTCCGGATCGAAGGGTCAACTTCGACTTCAAACGTAGTCGTTGAGACCGACGACGCGGTCACGGACAACGACGACAAAGCGACCGGGCAAACGCTGGCAGCGGTCTACAAAACATTCCTGATTGATTTCACGAATGGACTGGCTGACGTTCGATTTTACATCGAAGGTGAGCGGGTCGCATCCGCGACGACGTTCAGCATGTCCGGCCTGACAGCTGGCTTGAACGTGCAGCCGATTATCCAGATCCAGAAGGCTTCGGGAACTGGAGTTCCTGCAGTCACAATCGCTCTGGTTGAAGCTCAGTTCCGCTACGCATACGGTGCATAATGTCTCTGAAAACGCAAATCATTTCCGACGTAGCTGATGTGTTTCTGCAAGTAGACCACTTCGCAGAAACATGCCAGCGTTTCGTCGGAGGCGATGCGGGAGACATTCGGACAATCATTGGCATTCCCGGCGACGATATGACGGCTACAGACGATGTTCGCGGACGTGGCTACACGCATTCGCGGACATTCGATTTCGCCGAAACGTCGACGCTCACGGAAGCCGATGCGATCCGGATCGGTTCAGTTCGCTACGAAGTGGTTCACGTTTCAGACCCGATGCAGGGAATGAAAACGGCAAAGCTCGCACGCACTCAGCAGGAAGTCAAAGGCGGGCGAGTGTTCCGCACTGGTGATCTGTAATGGCTGCTCTTGATGTTGGCACCGCACTCACGAGCCTGCGAACGATGCTTTCAGCATTGCCCGCATGGCAAACGATTTGCGGCGTATCAACATCAGCAGAAGCAGCGAAGAAAATTCACTACGGGGCGGTTGAGCTTGACTCGGACGAACCAACATCAAGCTCGAATCCCTGCATTGTTTTGGACATCACAAGTTTGTCAACGATCTGGAAAGCCACGAGGCTTCACGGAACAGCAGTCTTTGAAATCCGGTTCTATTTGGAAATGCCGGACGCAGAGAAAGCGACTTACGGAACGCAGTACATTTGGATCTGGCAGAAGTTCTCGGCATTGCTTGACGCGATCAACACTACACTCAGCCGCGATGGTGGCGAAATGGTCAAGACCGTCGATATTCCGCTGATGCCTGGGAGATTGGATCCGGACAACAACGGCGGCGGGAGTGAGTGGAATTTTGTGTTGTCGCTCGGGGTCGATTTCATATGACGATTAACATCGTTACGGAGATCCAGCGGGCACAGCTACTTCCGCGAGTTCATAACAGAATCATGCGGCAGTTGAATCGCGAGAACATGGAACGCCATGTTGCGAATCGATTGCCGAAGCACTTTAAGATGATTGCCTACTCCGAATACGGGGCGCGGCGACGATCGGCCAAGTGGGAAAAAACAAAGGCGAGACTGTACCGGACGAAGAATCTTCCGAACGTTGCCAGCGGAAAGATGAAGGAATCCATCAGGACAAAGATCACGGCGACACCAGACGGAGCAAGGCTGCAGATCAGGGCGGCACTAGGGTCGAAACTACCGGCTGAAGAATGGGCGGCGATGAGCCCGCAGCAGAAGGCCAGATGGACCCGACAGAACACTAGGCGAATGGCATCGTGGCAGAAGCGAGAAATCGCGGTCATGTCCAAAGCGGAAATCGCTGAAGAACGAAAACGACTGGCGATCGATTACAGGATCGCAGCACTGAACCCGGCCAACAGCCGCAAACGAAAACGAAGGACGAAATAATGGCCAAATATTTTGTATGTGCGGATGCCCTGTTCGGTGCAACAAACATTCGGCAGGTAACAACTGCGAATCATTCGACAAATCAGGAACACCGCAAGGCCATGAATTCAGGCGGTGCGGCCGTCGTTCAGATCAGTGGCAAGTCGGGCGGGGAGATTTCGCAGATCGTCTCAGGCGACTTGGCCGCCTTGGTCGCATTGAACACGAGCACATTTTGCAGCGCTGGCCTGTCTCTTCTTGCCAGTACAATCACGATTCCTTTCAAGATTCGTTCTGCCGGTGCGTTGTTCGTCTCAGGATCGAACAATGTGAACCTGACCGGGGCGAATGCTCTGATCGTTCCCACGTCATTCGAAGCCAGCCAGGACGGCGACTTCGCTTTGGCAAACATGGACGTGCATTGGTTGTCCGCTGACGGTCTTGTGAAGGGCTGCGACGACACTGTTTCCGCATCCATCGCGGCTCAGTCATTCAATGCAGAATACACGCTCGGGCCATGCTACATTAACGGGACGGCAATCGCGGGTGTTCAATCGTTCCGGGTGACGCCAGGCATCGAAGTTGTGAAGCCGCCTTTGGGATCCGGCTCACTGTTTCCGCTGTTCGCATCGATCAAGGCAGCAGTTCCGACGATGCAGCTCACCGTAAACGACTTCGACGCAATCGCCGGAACTGTCGGCGACTTTACGGCGATGACTTCCGCCAACTTCTATATGAAGAAGCGGGCCGACTCTGGAACGTTCACGGCCGGTGCGACAGCCGAGCATATCCGATTCACGTTCGCTGCGGGACTTGCTGACACAGACAGCGTTTCCGTCAGCAATAACGACGATGGATCCGCGACGATCACGCTACACGGCAAAGTGCTGACCGCAGCGACTGCCGTTGCTCTGCCATAATTTGCGAGAGGCTATTGAGTGCATTTCCTCACATTCATTCCGGATTGCTCACCACCCGAGATCGAGGACCGCGCAAAAGCTGCGGGGTTACTCGATTTGCTCGGCGGTCATAATGCCGTGCGGTGCATGAGCGGGCCGAATGAATTGGCCGGAATGATGATCGCACACATGCACACGATCGGATCTCGGCATGACTACTCGCCAACTGAGCAGGAGTGGGTTCCGTCAGTTCAGAAGATCGACGGGAAGCCGCTTTATTATGTCGGATTCTGGACGAAGGAAGAGCCAAAGGAGGGCGAGCTTCGCAGGCATTACACGCAGGCTGGTTCGCTGACTCAGTTCGGGGCCGCCAAGTGGAAACTGCCGACACCTGACACGGTCGACGCTCGGGCAGTTTACGCTGATGACGGCTCGATGAAGTGGGAAACCATTCGCCAGTTTTCGTGGATGTGTGACGAAGCAAAGTTAATCCGCGATGAATATCTGCAATCGTTCGGTGTTCGTGACATGGTGTTCCGTGTTGAGCCGTCTGTTCAGATCAACTGGTTGCTGAAGCTGCTGCGAGTCAATTACAGACTCCTGCCAGAAGTCGCTGTGCGTCTCGACATGTGGACCGGCAAAGATCACATCATGGATACGTTCCTCTCGACGCTGGGGCTACAGAGAGGCAAATCAGATGGCTGATGAAATCATCACGGTCGAATGGATTGCGACAGCTCAGAGTATGCTGGCGACGATTCAGAAGATTGACAGCAAGATCGAGCGGCAAGAAAAGCTGATGCAGAAGCTGACCGACACGTCCAAGCAGGGTGCGGACGCGGCGGCCGGAAGTTTCAATAAGCTCGAGCAGGAGTTAAAGGCTAGCGAAGCGGCGCTCAAAGCATTGCAAATTGGCACGCAGGAGTTTGAGCAACAGAAAGCCGTCGTCGACCAACTTCGCGAATCCGTCAAGCTCGCAAAAAAGCAGATTGAAACGCTCGAAGCTCCCGTGATGGCGTTGGCCGGATCTTTCGACGCACTTCAGGCAGAAATTAAAGAAAACGAAAAGGCTCTGCACGGGTTGAAAATCGGTTCGGCAGAATTCGCTAGGCAGAAACAAAAGGTTGATGAGCTTCGCGGATCTTTGAAGCAGGCAAAGAAAGAAGTCGAGACGATCGAGCCAGAGGTAGTGCATCTCGCAGGTTCATTCAATCGACTCGAAAAGGAAGTCAGCGACAATGAAGAGCAGTTGAAAAAGCTGGCGATCGGCTCGGCGGAGTTCGACAAGCAGAAAAGAAAAGTCGATGCACTTCGCGCGTCACTTGATAAGGCAAACAAAGAACTCAAGAGCGGCAGAGAAAACCCGTGGCCTGCGATCGGTGCCGGAATGGCGACCGCTACAGGTGCGGCCGTCACGTTGTATGCTGCACTTTCTCGACTTGCTGCCGCGCAAAGAGAGATCGTTTCACAGGGTGCAGATCAGGCCGTGAATCTCGACACGCTTGCTCGCAAGATGCAGATTCAAGCTGGGCTAAATGATGAGCAGAGGCAGGCGGAATCAATCGCCGTAATTCAGCAATCGTCGCAGGCTGGCGTTAGGGCAGAGGCAGGGTTTCAAGCGGCTACGCAATTGGCTGGATCCGGATTCAAGGATCCGGTTCAGTCCGGATCGCTGCAAACAATCCTGAACACGATGCAGGCTAGCAGTTTTCAGGGGTCGCCTGATGAATTGGTATCAGCATTTGCCGAGGCGCTGAATGCGTACGGATTAGAGAAAACAAATCAGAACCTGCAACAGATCGCTGTATCCGCCCAGAGCCTATTCAAACAGACTGACTTTCAACTCACGGAACTTCAGGACTTCGCAAAGAATGCGTCTGTTTTCGAGGGTGCGAATATAAAGATCGACGAAGCACTGGCCGGCTTCACGGCACTCCGCGAAGTCTTGCCAGCGGCTGAATCAGGAACAGGACTTCGGAACTTCGTCAACAAGCTTCAGGCCGGGGATCTGACGAAGGAAAACAAGCAGAATCTGGAACGCATCGGCGTTGATGCAGGTCAGGTTGACTTCGTTGGAGAGTCACTGACTCAGGTTTTGAAAACAGTAAAGGATGCAACTGACAAGATGCCAGAGGCTGACCGCAACGCAGCACTTGGTAAAATGTTCGGAACGGAAAACGTCGCATCGGCTCGCCTGCTTATTAATAGTGTTCCGCGAATTCAAGAACTTCAGAAGTCTCAACAAAACGGGGATCAATTCAACACCGATCTGCAAACAGCGTCAGGTGGAATGCAGGCAGCTCGTAACAGGCTGGAGAATCAGAAGCTTGTCGACATGATGCCCAACGCAAACAAGCTACAAGAGATCGACATGAGGAACCGAGAGTTTGACGCAATCGTTGAGCAGAAGCAACAGGAAATGGTCATCCGCGGCGGCGTCGCTGGTGCGGTGGCTCCTATTCTTCCGGGTGGCGCAATGGCATTTGATGTTGCGGCACGAGCGAGAGACGAAGAGCGAGGCGGGCGAGTTGCTATCAGCGGACTGAATATGGTGCAGCCCGGAACTGGCAATTTGATTAACAGTTTGCTCGACAGGTTCACAGAGTTTCGTGACGAGCAGGTTCGCACTCGTGAGGAAATTCAAAAGCTGAACCCACAACAACGCCAGCCAGCCCCACCACAGAAACAACGGCCACAAGTTGCACCACTACCGGCGGCCACAGCACCATGACAATTACTCTCGGAGATATCGACACAGGCACGCATCTGCACGGCAGCATCAAGGCCGGGCCGTACGATTACGCACGGGTCACGCAGAGGTGGTTTGGTGTCAATGGCGAATACACTTTGGCGGGCGGCATTAGCGGGCGGGAGCTTTCTTGCTGGCTAATTCTCACCGGGTACAGTAGCCATGCAGAGCTACACGCAGGGCTGGCGAATCTGCAAGGGCTCGCAAATACTTCAGGAACAATGGACGTTGACGGGCTGGAATTTCTCAATGTAATTTTCAACGGATTCGAGCCAGAGGAAGATCCTTGGTATGATGGCTCTGGCGTTAACGGGTGGCAGGTTAAAGGCATGATGAAATTCAGACAGGCGGTAAGCACATGAACCAAGACGACGACGAAATCACGATTGAAGAATCACCGGAGCCAAAGATGGAAAAGCCTGTCGACGTTGACGCGACATGGGATTCGGAAAAGTGCTCACTTGACAAACACCGGCAGAACGAATTCGCAAAGATCAAACAGCCGGGATTTGGCGACTTAGGAAAGGTGAAATCGAATGGCAAATGAAGTGACAAGCAACCTGAGACTGCAGTTGGCTTCAGGTGTTGTGAAGAGCGACTTTAATCCGGGTCGAATTCAGGTGGATTACACGCCGCTAGTGATCTACCACAAGCGGCACTTGATCACCACTGGCGAGGTGACGATCACCCACGGTGTTACGAATCCTCGGTTCTGCATTTTGTACAACCACGATGCCACAAACTATGTCGAAGGCGGCACAACGTCAGCCGATTTCCCGATCTATCTTCGGCCATCGTCCGTCCCGACGCAATTTGAAATCGGACCAGCGAAGGCCAGTATTTACCTGAAGGCGAACACCGCAAGTTGCTACGTTGATGTGATTGTGTACTAAGGCGGGATCAAATGGGCACCGACATCATCAACACAGAGGATTCGCTGTTCTGCTCCTATGCAGAAATGACAGTGCTTCTCGGGCCGGAAACTGGCACGGCACCGGGTGCGGGCGAGGTCTTCGACGACGTCTATTGTTCAATCGTCGTTCAGTCTGCCGGAAGCCGCATCGACTATGCGGAGCTCACGTGGGCACTCAGTGAATCTCTGCAGAACCGAGAACAGCCAGCGGCTTTTGCCAGGATGGTTCAGGTGGAATTGCCGGACGCTGATAATACGCGGCTGCATCTTGGCGACTACATCAGCGAAGGATTGCGAGTCGATCAGGAAGGCGAAAGCCTGACGGCAACAAGCCAATTGCGGCCTTATCACTTCGGCGTTCCGGTTACGGGCTATCGGGTTTGGGATGCCATCGACTCGACGGAACGAATGATCGCTGATCATATCGTCTTCAATCCCACGATCGACGAAAAAACTCTTGGCAATCGCTCAGACAAATATCGCACCGGGACGGGGTTTACAGGGCGACTCTGGACGCATCCAGAACTTGCTGACTCTTTAGTCGGCGAAACGTATCAGGGGCAGACACGGAGCGAATGGACGCTGTACGAATGCGTTCAGTCTTTGTGCGAACTGCTGAATCCAGATCAGGAATTCATTGCTCGCCCAGTCACAGTGGATCTCGATGTTCTGACCGGCGCACCACCAATCAAGAACGTATCTGTTGAGCTGGGAACGTACCTTCCTGCCGCGCTTGACAAGATCCTCATTCCGTTGGGTTACAATCACTGGATCGATTACACGCAGCCGAAACCGCAAATTGTGTTTTTTAAGATCGGATCCGGGGACGAAAAGGAACTTAAGTATCCTGCAGTCGGCGCGACTTTAGATCTTGCTGAAGCAAACACAAATCAAATCGTCGTGAACAATTCCATCGGGGACAGCTTTAATCAAGTCACTGTCTACGGAGATTTTGAAGAGGCAGAGGTCACATTGCCTCTTTATGCTGGCTGGCCTTCTGCGAATGACACGATCGCATCAGCAGACCTTGCCAAAAAGGACGGCACGGAATACTCATCGAATGAATCAGCTTGGCGATTGTTCATTGCCAATGAAGCAGGCGACATAGACCCGGCAACCTCCCGACTTGGCCGGACTCCGACCGTCCCGGATCTCGGCGGGGTGTTCACAATCGCGACTCCACACCGGCGAACGATCGGCGAGCCCTTGACGTACCAGGTCAACGACAGCGACACGAGCCAGAAGAAACAGCGGCGGCCGGTCAAGGTGGAGTATTCAACCGACTCTGGGGCAACGTGGAAGCCAGAGGAACCAGACTGGACGATCAAGCTTTGCCCGGATCAGATCGGCGTCTACTTCGACGGCAACGATGTGCCTCTTGAAATCTATGACGCTGGCAGTGCATTCAGGCTAAGAATCACCGGGACCGTCAAAGGCGATTATCGAGTTCGCGGATATGCTGCGAAGCAATCGTGGGCCGTTAACGCTCGCACGGTTGAGCAAGTTCTTTTCATGCCCGAAAAGTTTCAGCGACGCTTTCGGCAATCGACAGGAACGTTTGCATCTGTACTTACTGGGACTGCAGACACGAAAGACGATTCGACAGAAGCGGAAGACTACGCTGAGAAAGTGCGGGACCAGAATCACTACGCAGATGTTGACTGCGAGTTTCGATTGCCGGGCTGGCACATTGAATACAAGATCGGTGATCTGATAACCAAGGTCGCGGGGCGTGAAATCAGTTGCGACGGCGCACCGGATACAGCACCAGTTCGACGTTATGTGCAGGTTGTTGAGCGGCGGTTTGAAATGTCCCGAACTGGTGGACCATCGACAGTTCTGATTGTAGATCGCGGAGTTGTGCCGGTATGACTCGCCGTGAGTTTGGCATCATTGCAGGGCCATCGACCGGATCACCGGAGAATCCTGCGACATCGCGACGCACGCCATCGCGTAGGCAGTTTAAGACGATTCATTGCGGCACGTACCGAGAGCATGGCCCACGAATTCAAGCTGTCACTATCAAGTGCATCGACAAAGCAGACGGCACAACGGTTTGGGAGTACGGGCCGGGCTCACTCTGGCGTCATCACTACGGCGTTGATGCTATTTCTGGAGTTGTTCCGAATCTTTCTGCGACACTCGACAAATACGCAATCGCGGCCGGAGCGTATCCCACGTACGCGGCGTGCGGAAACCGCAACACAGCAACACTGGTGGCTAACGTTTGCGAGAATCTTTCCGTCGTGAAGCTCAACTCATTGGACGGCACAACGATCGAGTCAGCAACGCTCACGGGGCTGTTTGCCGGAATCGTCAGCGGAACGTCTGTTGAGCTATCCGGGGGGATTACACTATCGAACGCGGCGGCACTATCGGGCGGGGATTATGTCATCGTCGGCGAACGGATTCCGTTTATTGAGTTCGTGTCATTCGCCAGCAACACGGCAACGAAGACTTACATCCTGCACGCTCACGGGCTACGCGATGGCAACGTATATCTGAAGACACGTACGTCAAACGAAACAATCACGATCCCGTACAACTCGACAGCGGCGGCTGTTGATACGTTGTTTGAGGCAACGTCAGACTGCACAGCGGCGACTGTTACGGGCGGTCCGTGGCCACTGAAGCCGATCACAGTCGAGGCGACATGGTCGGTCAGTAGCGGTGATATTTCTGGCATCGCGACGACAGCAACGTACACGGCGTCTGGAGTCGGCACGGACTATACGTACGGCGATGTCTACAATGGCGGCGACAACTCTTACACTTCAACGCTGACGGTCAACACGCTGACGGTCGGCTCAACGTGGGAATACCAATTTGACGGAACAGGGCCATACAGTCCCAGTCCGGTTTTCACGTACACATCCGCGACGACGAACACGGCCACGTTTATAACGGCACTTACCGCCGCTTTCGTCGCCTGGCAGGCTGCAAATAGTTCAGATCCGAGCGTGGCAGAAGTTGTCCTGATCAGTAACCCAAGCTCGAATCAGCTCGCGGTGGAGTACAGCAATGACGCTAGATTTCTGACGCTGACGGTTGACGGGGCTGGAGCAACAGACACGAGGCGAGCTGGAATGTGTGCGGCCGCTTACGACACCGGCACGGGCGAAATGACTTCTGCGGTGGGATACGAGTTTGGATATTCAGAGGACCGCATTCCGCTCAAGATGTTTTCCGAAACAGCAGCACTGCCGGGAACAACGGGGCTGAACATTCTCGGCATTTCAGCAATTGGATCAGGCCCATCGAACAGCGTTGTTGTGACTCCGGCAATGCGCAACAGCGGCGACGCGACGAAAGCCAACGTGGTCGAGAAATGGGACATTGCCAGCGGGGCGTGGGCGTTTGATTGGCAGGTCTATTGCAATGCGACAATGTCCATGCCTCAAATAATTCACTGTGAATCGGATTACGTGATCTGCCCGATCGACGCGAAGATATTCGACAGCGTGAATGAGCGGACGGCGGCAAAGCTGGCAGTGGCAGACGGGGCACGGACAGAGATCGTTACAACCTACGGATCAATAACGCCACCGGACAATGGCGTCGTGACTGCAATGCTGGACGGTGACGCCACGAATTACGTTTCGTGGGGATATGACATTGACTATCAGGATTTCTACCTGTCGAACAATCGATTTTCGATCAATGCTCACGGGGCGGATACGTGGTATGACGGCACTGAGTTTCGGCTTGGAGCCGTGCCATTCGCTGCCGACAGCACAGCGATTTACACGACGTTTGGTGGTCGCCAGTCTCTGCAAATTTCAACTATGACTTTATTGGTACATCCACAGAAAGCCCTGTGTATGGAAAGTTTTTTGCGTCGCCTTTAACCAGATCCGCAGAGCCGCAGCAGTTCCGATTTGTACTGGACGCGATGCCCGGAACGAATTACACGGCATGGCTTGACTGGTACGCGACAGAAGCAGAGATTGAGACTGCTTTGAACAACTTGCTTGGCTCTGGCAACTGCTCAATCCTTGACTTCGGCGGAGAGACGGCACCAGTTTCAAACAATCCCAAAGCCCTGATCGAATGCAATCCTCGAATTGAGTTCGTTACGGATGCGGGATTCAGTCCCGGAAGCGGGTTCATTCCGTGGGGCTGGTTTAGGTACCGCAACGATGGGCAGATCATTGGCGGCGTAGAAATCGAAGTGCAGACCGTGACGGCAGCCACAGTTCGCGGATTGGCGGCATTCAATTCGACGACGGCGGCTCCGATATGGTCGAGGGCATTTGGAACGGCACTTGTTGGAAGTGCGTCGGTTCCATACCCACTGTATTCATGGCTGCAAGGCGATTACGTTTATGCCTATGGACAGCTTTTGGAAAACGAATTACCGTGATTGTGGAGGAGTCATCCAGATTTCATCACCAACGTTTCCGATGACTCCGGACACCGTCCGTTTGATCTGCGGAGACTCGTACACGAGGACCGTAAACGGTGATTCCCTACCATCTGCAGTGATGGCATCAGCATCATGCTCACTGGCAACGCGGACAACCTTAAACGGAAGCTCGGCAGATCGCTCTTGCTCACGATGCAGAAGCCAACCGAATCCGACAAGCAGGACCGAAATCAGAACACCCAGCGCAATTTTACCAGCCATATCGAACACCCTCCGGGAAACAGCATCGGAAACGCTGGGGCAAAAATCAAGTCACCAGTTGAAAAATAAACGGAAGCAAGGACCGTCATAGTCTGCGACCGGCAAGCAGGCAAAATGCAGCACTGGGAGGCCCGGAGTGTTCAGATCACTTCGGGTCGCTGCGTTTCATCAGCAGCAGAATCGGGCCTGCGACAATGCAGGCTTTCAGGTCACGGGCGATTCGGCGGGGCGGGTTTATGGGGGGTGAGGATTGCTGGGAATGGGCGAAATGTCAAATGACTATCCAGCCGCGAGCCGTTCTGCAGTCATGCTGTTCGTGTTGAAGTATTTCCAAAAATCTTTTCTAATCTTGTGAATGTGTATTGCACATTCAGCCGATGATGGTAATATTCCCTCAGTCGAACGCAACGCAAAAAAAACCAGCAAGGAAAACAACGATGATCGCAGTAAAAAACAACAAGACAGTTCACTACAACACAAAAACACTGGTCATCACAGTGATCAACCACCTAACAAACGCCGTTTACACAGTGTCGCCACTAGAAGACCTAGAGCACTGGGACCTTCTCGTGATTAACTACTTCGAGTAATTCACCGGGGGCCGAAAGGCCCCTTTTATTTTTATTGCGTTGGAGATGTGTGATGATTGTGACTCTTAAAGTGCATCGCAGCAATGGGCGGCAAGTAACAGATTTAGTGATGGTTCCTGAACAAAATGAAACGGCGGCCGTTTGCCGCGCGTTGGATGCGGCGGTGCTGGCTTACCCAGGAGCAAAAAGCATCAGGTGGGATTCAGTGGCTGAATCAGAATCATGTGACGATGTTTGCTGGATAGGAAATCCAGAATGAGAGTCTGTCCCAATAAGATAACAAAGGCAACAATTGTCAATGTTGCCTGCGGCGTGTCACATTGGCCAATAGGGAAGAAATTAATGGCAATCAGGCGTCCAGTAGAAAAAAGTCGGATCGGCGGCAAACGCGAAGGGGCTGGAAGACCAGCCCCGCTAGGCCGAAAGAAAACCTGCACAGTTCGACTCGATCCGCAGGTTGAAGCGTTCTGCCGAGCCAATGGAGGGCTTGCGATGCTGAATGAGATGTGCCGAAAGTCGAAAGAGTTCCGAGCGTGGGTAAAGTCTCATTGACAGATTTTGCAATTCGTGTCAAGATGCGTTTGCTGTCAGAACGTGGAACTTCTGATCGCGATATGGGAAGCGGACAAGATTGATTTATTCGGCGCATCGCCGTACATTGATGCACTCGCGATCCCATATCGCACAATCCACAATGACAGCCGAGGCAGAAATGCTTCGGCTGTCGGCGTTTGGTGAGTGCAGAACTCCCGGAAACGTCTAAGAAACGTTTCGCCAGAGTCGCGGGGCTGTCCGATGCAGGCAGAGTGGGGCGACTTAAAATAGGTCCACTTCCTTGCGGTATGAAGTCCCATCGGACGGCGTCAGCCAAGCGATGATTCAGACCGACTTTCCTGAACTCTCATGCGGAAAAGAGCATGGGGGATTTAGGGGGTTGCGTTTAAAGAACCCTCGAACAGCATCAGTTAGCTTTGGAACGACCAACGGGAGTGAGACATGGCAGCGCTATCAGAGTGGGCAAAAGAAAACAAACGACGACGGACTCGTGAGTGGTATGCGAAAGCAAAGGCGGAAGGCCGATTAAAGCCTAAAACCACACG
>Ga0222713_10002351_pt1 | contig 20327 bp, 19 predicted proteins | sample C33_649DmetaG_FD_165061 | JGI IMG/M metagenome (GOLD analysis project Ga0222713, IMG submission 165061) | Estuarine water microbial communities from San Francisco Bay, California, United States - C33_649D | ecosystem: Environmental > Aquatic > Marine > Unclassified | place: USA: California...
AAACTGGGAAGGTGTATCAAAGAAAATGTTAGGTCCTGTAGCACACTTAGATGACTGTAATTTAAATCATTATAATCTACAATTAAGTATTTATATGTATATTATACTGAAGCATAATCCTAATTTAAAACCAGGTAAGTTAATTATTCATCACATAAGTTTTGAAGAAGAAGAAGAAACAGATGAATTTGGATATCCAATAACTAAGTTATCTGATCAAGGTGAACCTATCATTAGAGACATTGAGATATATGAAATGCCTTATTTAAAAACTGAGGTAATGGCAGTACTCAAATGGTATGAAACTAATAAGGATAAAGTAAAGAAAAAATAATGATAAAATTATTTGACATAGAAAATGGCACAGTTATACCTACAGAACATTGTCATGCATTAAAAGATTTAAAGATCATAATGGATTGTTATCCAGAAGATTATCATAATGTGTATGCATATCTGTTCTATATGACCTGCCCAAATCCAGATCTTAATCCTTTTTTTGATACACAAGAACATGAAAAAGAAGAACTTATTATTTCGCAGTTGTCTGTTACTTTTAGTTTGGAAGATGACGTTATCATTAAGGCTAAGCAATTTTGTGAAAAGTTGTATCAGACTCCTACATTTCGTGCGTACATGGGTATCAAAACTATGTTAGATAAACTAGCTACCTATATGGAAACTAGTGAGATCACTGCTGGTAGAGATGGTAATATTAACTCTATTGTTAATGCTGCTGCAAAATTTGAACAGATAAGACTCTCATTTAGAGGTGCTTATAAAGACTTGATGGAAGAACAAAAATCTTCTGTAAGAGGTGGACAAAATTTAGGATATGATCAAATGTAATTATGCAAGAACTTAAAAATTTATATAACTGGTTATTTCATTATAACAGTCATACAGAAGAATGGACAGCTTTCCATAGAGAAGATCATTCTGCATACTGGAATGGTACAGAAGCTAAACATAGAATGTACAGAGATAAGTCATTTACTGATCTTATATTTCAACTACATAAGTTTGAATTAAATAAAGAATAATGTATATATCTGTACCTACATATGATGACACCTTAGATTTGTGGTCACATACTGATTTTGAAACAAGAGAGGATTTTGTTGAGTTCATGTGGTCTGTGTTTAAAGAACCAGGCAAATATGAGTTTGATGAGACCTCTTTAAAGTTTAATGAACAGGCAAAGCTTTTTGAAAAAAATAACAAAGTATATTGTTATGCTCCAATGCGTTCTAAAGATTTTACAACATATTGGGATACAGAAAAAGACAAATGTAGAAAGGGAGTTATTTTTAAAAATGCTAAGAATACTTGGTATTTACCACGCGATTATTACATGTGGTTAAATTTTCTTCCTATCTACAATAAAGAGATATCTAAGTTTGGATTTGCTGATGTTAGAGATGCACAATATCATATGGCATTATATGAAGAACTTGGAAAGCATACATATAAGCATGCTGCAATATTAAAGAAACGTCAGATAGCATCTAGTTATTATCATGGTGCTAAAATGATTAATTACTTCTGGTTTGAAGAAGGTAGTATTAATAAGATTGCAGGATCTTTAAAAGATTATATTGGTGAGAAAGGTACTTGGCGTTTTTTGGAAGAATATAGAAACTTCCTTAATAGTTATACAGCTTGGTATAGACCCTGTACTCCTGACAAGATCTTCAACTGGGAACAAAAGATTGAGATCAACCAAGGAGGTAGAAAGAGAGATATAGGACTGAAGTCAGTGATTACAGGACTTATATTAGACAAAGATCCTACAAATGGTGTTGGGGGTCCATGTACTTTTTTCTTTCATGAGGAGGCAGGTATTGCACCTAAAATGAATCAGACGATTGAGTACCTCTTACCAGCAATGAAGTCTGGTATGATTTATACAGGACAGTTTGTTGCTGCAGGATCTGTAGGAGATCTTGATCAATGTGAACCTTTGCGTAAGATGTTAGAGAATCCTGAAAGTAAAGATGTACTTGCAGTAGAAACAAATCTTATAGATAAGACAGGTCAGATTGGAATGAGAGGATTATTTATTCCTGAGCAGTGGTCAATGAAACCTTGTATAGATGATTATGGTAACTCTCAGGTAGATAAGGCATTAGAAATGATTCTTGAAGAAAGACTTGTTTGGAAAAAAACATTAGATCCTGAAGATTACCAATTGCGTATATCTCAGAAACCTATTAACATTGAAGAAGCATTTGCAAGTAGAAAAGTAGCTAAATTTAATCCAGGATTAGTTACAGCACAAATGCGTAGAATAGAAGATAATACTTACTACAAAGAATTTTTAGAATTATCTAGAAAAGAAACTGGTGAAATTACAGCTAAAAATTCTGGAAGAATTCCTATACATGACTTTCCTATATCAGCAAAAACTGAAGATAAAGAAGGTGTATTAGTAGTTTGGGAAAGACCTTGTAAAGATCCTCAGTTTGGACAGTATTATGCATCTATTGACCCTGTTGCTGAAGGAAAGACAACTACCTCAGACTCATTGTGTTCCATATATGTATATAAGACTTCTCAAGAAATTACAAAACATAAATCTGATGGTACAATAGAATCTTATATAGAAAGAGATAAAATTGTAGCTGCATGGTGTGGTAGGTTTAATGACCTTAATAAAACACATGAAAGACTAGAACTGATAATAGAATGGTACAATGCATGGACTGTTGTTGAAAATAACATATCTTTGTTTATTCAATACATGATTGCTAAACGTAAACAAAAGTACTTGGTACCTAAAACTCAGATATTATTTCTTAAAGAATTACAAAGTAATGCAAATGTATTCCAAGAATATGGTTGGAGAAATACAGGTGTATTATTTAAAACAAACTTGATTTCATATGCACAACAATTTTTAGAAGAAGAGTTGGATCATGAAACAAAACCTGATGGTACTATTGTAAAAACTACCTATGGTGTTGAGCGTATTCCTGATATAATGTTGCTAAAAGAAATGCAAGCATATAGAGATGGACTGAATGTGGATAGACTTGTAGCATTTTGTGCTATGGTAGCATTTGCAAAAGTTCAAGAATCTAATAGAGGATACACTAAACGTACTGAAAGAGAAGATGATAATTTGCAAAAATCAAATAATTATGCTAAATTAAAAGTGAGTCCTTTTCGTCATATTGGAAGTAGTAATCATACTAATACTTCAAGTATGAGAAAACCACGTAATCCATTTAAAAACTTGAAATAAATATAGATCATGCCAAAATTATATAATGCACTACAGCTTAAAGGTGGAGCAACCACAGAATATAATAGAATGGGTACACTTACCCAACCTATACAATTTTTGTTAGCTTCACAAAAGAATGAACAATGGGGTGCTTGGAATCTTGACTGGTTAGAGATGCAAGGTCTAAAACAAATTAGACGTAATGCAAGAAGACTGTTAAAGAATTATAAACTAGCTAATGGTATTATAGATAAGACAGATTATATTGTTGAAGAAGATAATGAATATGCTGAACTTATTGATACTCTTACAAAAGAAGATGTATCTGCATTTGAGTTAAAATTCTTTCCTATTATTCCTAATGTTATTAATATTCTTACAGGAGAATTTGCTAAAAGAAATGATAAGATTACTTATAGAGCAGTAGATGATACTTCATTTAATGAGATGCTTGATAAAAAGCGTGGTATGATTGAAGAAACTTTAGTGTCATATGGTGAACAGATGATGCAACAGACTATTGACAGTATGGGATTAAATCCTAAAGATCCTGAACAAGCTCAAAAAGCTCAAGAAATGATGTCGCCTGAAAGCATTAAATCATTACCTCAGATTGAAGAATTCTTTAAAAAAGATTATAGATCTATGGTAGAACAATGGGCAGGTCATCAACATGCTGTTGATTCTGAAAGATTCTATATGAAAGAACTTGAGAATATGGCATTTAGAGATATGCTTATTACTGATAGAGAGTTCTGGCATTTTAAATTAAATGAAGATGATTTTGATTTAGAAGTATGGAACCCTGTTCTTACATTCTATCATAAATCTCCTGAAGCTAGATATGTATCTCAATCTAACTGGGTAGGAAGAGTAGACTTAATGACTATATCTGACATTATAGATAGATATGGTTACTTAATGGATAAAGATCAAATGCAACAACTTGAAGCAATTTATCCTGTAAAATCTGCAGGTTATGCTTTACCAGGTGTGCAAAATGATGGATCATTTTATGATTCTACAAGATCTCATGATTGGAATGTTGAAGGACCTTCATTAGGTATGAGACAATTTCTTGCACATAAAGATGCTGTACTTAATACTGGAGATGATATTATATATAGAATCCTAAATGAGTCTGAAGATTTGATGGACTTTAGTAATTATTCTTTGTTACGTGTAACAACAGCTTACTGGAAATCTCAAAGAATGCTTGGACATCTTACTAAGATTGATGAAGAAGGTATGACACATCAGACTATTGTAGATGAAAATTATAAAGTAACTGAAAAACCTATATATGATAATACTGTTATAAAAGGTAAAACAAAAGATACTCTTATATTTGGAGATCATATAGATTGGATATGGATTAACCAAGTATGGGGTGGTGTTAAGATTGGTCCTAATAGACCATCATTCTATGGTAACAATGATAACATGGGATTCAAACCTTTATACTTAAATGTTGAACCACTTAAGTTTCAATTTAAAGGTGACAGTACTTTATATGGTTGTAAACTTCCTGTTGAAGGATCTATATTCCATGATAGAAATACTACATCAAGAGCATTAGTAGACAAGATGAAACCTTTTCAAATTGGATACAATCTTACTAATAATCAGATTTCAGATATACTAGTAGATGAGTTAGGTACAGTTATTATGCTGGATCAGAACTCTTTACCACGTCACTCTATGGGTGAAGACTGGGGTAAAAACAATTTAGCAAAAGCATATGTGGCAATGAAAGATTTCCAAATGCTTCCTTTAGATACATCTATTACAAATACTGAGAATGCATTAAACTTCCAACATTATCAAGTTCTTAACTTAGAACAAACACAAAGATTAATGTCAAGAATACAGTTGTCTAATTATTTTAAACAACAAGCTTTTGAAGTTATAGGTATTACTCCTCAACGTATGGGTCAGACTTTAAGTCAAGAAACTGCTACAGGAGTTGAACAAGCACTTAATGCAAGTTATTCTCAAACAGAAATGTACTTTGTAAATCACTCAGAATACTTAATGCCTAGAGTACATCAGATGCGTACAGACTTAGCTCAATACTATCATAGTACTAAACCTAGTGTAAGATTACAATATATTACATCTCTTGATGAAAAGATTAATTTTGAGATGAATGGTACAGATTTATTATCAAGAGAATTAAATGTATTTACTTCTACTAAGGTAAACCAACGTGACATTACAGAAAAAATAAGATCTCTTGCATTATCTAATAACACTGCAGGTGCATCTATATATGATTTAGGTAATCTTATTAAAGCAGATTCTCTTGCAGAAATTACACATACTCTTAAAGCAATTGAAGAGAAAGTTAATAAACAACGTCAAGAAGAACAACAAGCTCAACAACAAACAGTTCAGATGCAAGAACAAGCTGAAACAGAAAGACAAGAATCTAAACAAAGATTTGATGCTCAAGAGAATGCACTTGATAGAGAATCTAATGAGCGTATTGCTGAAACTAGAGGAGCTGTTGCTGCAGGTGGTCAAGATTTTAACACAAATAATCAATCAGATTACATTGACACATTAGAATATCTAGATAAGAAAAATATTAATAATCAAAATATTAATTTTAAGAAACAACAAGAAATTAATAAACAAGCAAACACAGAAGTTGCTAATAATCTAAAACGTCAAGAATTACAAACAAGAGAGAATATTGCTAACAAGCAGGTTCAAATTGCAATGACAAACAAAAACAAATATGACAAAAAGAAGTCATAGCGTTATAGTGTCAGAAATGTAAAAATAAATATTGCACCATATTAAATCTTTAAGATTTATTTGGTAGATTATATATGAAGAAGAACAGAAAACAATTTAACACAAAAACATGAGTACAGAAAACAAATCGCAAGTAGAAGATGTTACTATAGATAATATAGATGACTTTTTACCAATGCCAGGAGCAGACAGTGTTGTAACTTCAGATGAAGATGGTGATAAACCAAATTTATTTAGTCCAAACAGCAAACCAGTGAATCTTGATTTTTTAGATAAATCTGAAGATGATGAAGAAGATAAAGATGATGCTGATGCAGCTCTTGATGAATTAGATACTACTCTTAAAACAGGTGATGATCTTGATGAAGATGATGAACCTAAGAAAAAAGGTGGTAGATCAAAAACAGATAAAAGTGGTTTAGTATCATTCTTGAAAAAAAGAATTGAGAACAATGAAATGTTTGCTTTTGATGACTATGATGAATCTAAACAATCACTTGATGATTACTTAGGATCATTATCAGAAAAAGATGTAGAGGAATTGTGGACAGCTAATGTGGATAATTTGAAACAAGAAGTTGCTGCAAAAACTCCAAAAGAGTTCTTTGAAAGTTTACCTGAAGAATTACAATATGCTGCAGAGTATGTTGCTAAAGGTGGACAAGATTTGAAAGGTTTATTTAGAGCATTAGCTCATGTAGAAGAAGTTCGTGATTTAGATGTTAGAGAACCAGAACATCAAGAAATGATTGTTAGACAATATTTGCAAGCAACAGGTTTTGGTAATGGTGATCAAGAATTAATTGAAGATCAAATTCAAGAATGGGCAGAAGGTGGTAACTTATCTAAAAAAGCAAATCAGTTTAAACCAAAGTTAGATGATTTGCAAGAAGAAATGTTACAAGGTAAACTTGCACAACAAGAACATTTTAAACAACAACAACAGGCTAAAAAAGAAGCATACATGTCTAACATATATGAAACTTTAAAACCTGGGGAATTAAATGGTGTTAAGATTGATTCTAAAAGACAAAAAATGTTATGGGATGAACTTACAACTGTAAAGTATGAGAGCATCACAGGAAGACCTACAAACATGTTAGGTAAACTTTTAGAAGATTATCAATTTGGTAAAGAACCAAGATATGATTTAATTGCTGAAACATTATGGTTACTTTCTGATCCAGAAGATTATAAAGAAAACATAAGAAAACAAGCTAAGAATGAAGTAGTGGCAGATACAGTCAGAAAACTTAAAACAGAAGAATCAAGAAAGATTTCTTCTTATACAAGAGATGAAGATGAAGATATCAAACCTGCTTCTAGAAAGATTTCAAGACAAACAAATATATTTAAAAGATAACATTAACCTTAATTAAATTAAACAATGAGTACACCTGTATTAAACAATGGTCTCTTTTTGCGTGATACTACTTATAAAGTTAGCTCGCATGTAGACTCTTACCATTTGCAGAATATGCTTAAGACTTCAGAACCTATGGATTTAGGACCTGTTGACTTATGGGCAATGACGCAAAAGGTAGAAATGCCTCTTTATCAGATGGCATCTTTTGGTGGTAAAAACACCATTATGGTAGACAATGCTCGTGGAGAGTACAAATGGCAAACACCTATTGTACAAGATCTTCCTTACATTGTAGAAGATGTTGAACCTACACAGACTTCTTTAGGAGCTGATGGTACAAACTTCAAAATCAAAATTAACAGACGTATATTTGGATCTGGTGATATCATCACTTATGACAAATATAAAGGTTTGGAGCTTTACATTGTACCTTCAGAAGACATTCTTCCTACAGGAGATGGTTTCATCTATACAGTACAATTAGTAAACAACAACAACACTGCAACATTAGACAAAAAGTATCTTAAACCAGGTACTAAATTCTTCAGAAAAGGTTCTGCAAGAGGTGAGTATGGTGAAAGATTTTCTGACATTGGAGAATTACAGAATGGTTTTAGAGAGTACTACAACTTCGTAGGAGGTGCAGAAGCTCACGTACACTATTCTATTTCTTCTCGTGCAGACATGATGATGAAAGGTGGTCTTAATGCAGATGGTACAGTTCCTGTAACTGAGATCTGGAGATCATTTGATAAAAACTTAGACCCATCTATCACTAAGATTGATGATATGGTTAAGTCTATGGGTAAAGAATGGATCAAAAAATCATATGATAATGGTAATTTGACAAGATCATTCGTTACTAACTTGGAAGCAGCTCACTTATCTAAAGTAGCTAATGACATTGAGACTTACTTAATGTGGGGACAAGGTGGTAGAATTAAACAAGATGGTCCAGATGATATTAGATTATCTGTTGGATTGTGGTCTCAATTAGATAACTCTTATAAGAGAATCTATAACAAAGGAACTTTCAACTTAGAGTTGTTCCGTTCTGAGATCTTTAACTTCTACAATGGTAAAGTTGAATTCAAAGGACCAGATCCAAATAGACAAATCATTGTTCAAACTGGTATGGCTGGTATGAGAATGGTAAATGAAGCTATTAAGAAAGAAGCTTTCTCTGGAACTATTGGTGGATCTACTGGATTAATTGCTAACATGGATCAGTCTGGTGTTGGTGCTATCTCTGGTAAAAATGCAATGGACTTGAATTTTGGATTTGCTTTTACAAGCTACACAATCCCATTCTTGGCAAATGTTAAATTTGTATTGAATCCTGCATTTGACAATGTTCATACAAATGATATTGAGAATCCTATCATTGATGGATATCCATTATCATCTTACAACTTTATTGTATTTGATATCACTGACAACACTAATGACAACATCTTCTTGTTGAAATTATCTTGGGATAACCAATTAAAATGGTTCTACCAAAATGGTACTATGGATTATATGGGTAGATCTCAAGGATTTGCTTCTTCTGGAAACTTCAATGGTTATAGAGTATTTATGACTCAAACTATGCCAAGTATCTGGGTAAAAGATCCAACTAAAGTATTAAAAATTGTTATGAGAAACCCTGTTACTGGTGGTTCATTCTAATAAATAAAAATAGTACCTGGGGAGCTTCCCAATAGAACAGCTCCCAGGTCTTTTTTTTTTAACTAAAAGTTATGAGTACAAAAATTGTTAAAGGAAGATTAATATCTGTAGAAAATAAAGATAGACTATTTGGTTCTGCTTCTCAGTATATAGCTGTTCAAGTAGAAGATGCTGATGGAAGTAATGAAAGATGCATTTTATTTACTGATGCAGAGATTTTAAAAGCTGAAGAAAGAGCAAAAAGAAATCCTGAAGATCTTACAGAAAAAGGATTCTTTACAAATTTAATTGATTAATAACAAAAAAAGAAATCATGGCAGGAAAAAACAAGGCAGCTATGAGCAATAAGATTGTGGTTAAGAAACCAACATCTGCTCAGTCAGGTCCTAAAACTCAAAAACTTGCAGGTGCTACACCAAGTAAGTATAAAAAATGCTAAATTTGCAATATGCAAATAAAGAGATACCCTCTCTCCCTGAAGTTAACAGTGTTAACTACGCCAGCAGCAATGCTGGTACTCCTAAGATGTAACAACCTTGACGTGGTTTAGGAGCTTTGAACTAAGAGTTACAAAAAACAGAGAAAAGAAAAAAACAACTTAAATTATTACAGATGGAAATCACAATGATAGACAAGCATCAGTCTTTAAAAAGAAGCAGTTCTTTGACAATTAGACCTTTTGTTGATAATACACATGACAACATGGGGTTAGAAAAATACCAAATGGTATTATTTGAAGGTGTATTTCATGAAGAACAAATCATATGTCTTGAGAATAATGGTATCAAAAGATACATTACAGGATTAAATGAATTTGCTCCAGAGATTAAAAACATGTCTCCTGATGATAGAGATGCTGCAATTAAAGATATTAGAAGTACTGTAGCACAATTAGAAAGAGAATTAGCTTCTAATGTATTAGATGTTAATGATCCAGAATTTTGGAATAAAGTAAAATTACTTAGACCAGATAATGATGAGTTTTGGGGTAAGATAGTAATGAGATTTAGTAATGATCCTGTATATCTTGATCCTGCAAATGATCCTTATGATCTTATTAAACTAAGAGCAATTGAGCATGGTGGTTTTAGTATTGTTGCTAAATCATTAGAATTTGCAAGAAAAGAAGCACCTAAGTTTAAATTTTATTTAGACAAGTTTGAAGAAACAGCTTCTATTAAAACTGAGCTTAAGAAAATTAAAAATAAAGCTTTTGCTGAGTTACAAAAAATGTTTGACAAGAATGCTAATAAGTTATTCTATGTATGTAAAGTGATTGATGCAAACTCAACACAATACAAAAAATCTACACCACTTGATGTGTTGTATGATAACATGGATAAATTCATTAGTGGTGAAACTGAAGATAGAAACAAACGTCTAACAGCACAAAAATTCTTAGATGTTTCTGCATTAGATATGGAAACTCTTAAATTAAGAGCAGTTATCAAAGATGCTAATTTCTATAAATTGATTGCTACTAGAGGTGATGGTAATATTTACCATATGAAATCAGGAGCAATGCTTGGTAAAAATCCTTCAGATATTTTACTATATTTAAAGAATCCTTTGAATGAAGATATTCTTTTAGATGTTGTAACAAATACTGAAAAGTACTGGAATATATAATTTAAAAAATAACAATATGTCATTCAACAAAAAACAATTAGATGCAGATTCAAAATTTGCTAAAAAACCAGTAAGTAAACCACAACCAATTATACCTGTTTCTAAAAGTATTGCTACACTAAATGTAAAAAAGATGGGTGGTAGTATTAAAAAAGGTGGCAGAGGTTGCTAATAATTATAAGTCATGGCAAAACAAATGATTAAACGCGCAGATGGTTCTACTTCTCAAAGAGGTCTTTGGGATAACATTAGAGCTAACAAAGGTTCTGGAAAGAAACCTACAGCTGACATGCTTAAACAAGAGAAAAAAATAAAGTCAAAAGGTAAATAATGACAAATAATTTATTACAAATAAAGATAAAAGAGCGCTTAAACAAGCTTGCCAGTCTAGACTATGACAATATAGAATGCTGGCAAGTTAGTGAAGCATTCAATAAAGCACAATTAGAATGGGTGCGTAGACAAATACATGGTCATAATCAAGGTAGAGAAGGAGACGAATCTACTAAGATGAATATTGATGATGTACAATTGTTACTTACAGACACTATTCAAAGTCCTGTAGTATTAACTAAATTTGATAACTATTATCAAACAGGTTTATTACCATCTGATTATTTGTATTTTAAAAGATTTGCTGTAAAGTCTATTGCTGAATGTTGTCCAGATCCTAGAAGAATGATTGTATATCTTGCTCAAGTTGCAGATGTAGATAATCTTCTTGCTGATGATTTTAGAAAACCAAGTGCTACATGGGGTGAAACCTTTTGTACTTTGTCTAGTAATAGAATTAAAGTATATACTAATGGTGAGTTTGATCTTACACAACCTGTATTATTTTATTACAGAAAACCTAGAGAAGTTGAGTTTATAAATTGTACAAATCCTTCAACAGGTGCATTATCATATAATGATGTGACATGTGAGTTTAAGGATGATATTACAGAATTGATTATTGATGAAGCATGTGCTATTCTTGCAGGAGATATAGAATCTATGAATCATTATCAAAGAACCAAACAAAACGCAACACAAAATAACTAATTATGGATTTTACATCAAACTATAAACTAAAAAGACAAGGATCATCTGGTGGTGATTCTTTAGAAGCTAAGACTTCTGCTTTAGTTTCAGAACTTATGAATGCTGCAACAAGTATTCACAAAATGCATTTAAAGATTACAGGTCTAGGATCATATGCTGGACATAAAGCTTTGAATGAATTGTATGATGCACTACCTGGACATGCTGATGATTTAGCAGAAGGTTTTCAAGGTGCTGCAGAAAAGTTATTAACATATGAAGATTTTGCTCCAAGAATTTTGAATTCTGTAGAAGAATCATTATCTTATTTAAGAGAATTGACAACACAAGTTACTTCATTGCAACAAGTTATGCCATACTCAGAAATTGTAAATGATCTTGACATGGTAAAATCTACTATAAATAGTATCAAATACAAACTATTATTTTTAAAATAAATTTTAATTAACCCTTAAATATTTTATATTATGTCTTATTTTCCACATGCCTACCAGAAGGCTTTAGTAGCTACATCGTTAGTGACTGCATCTGGTACTGCAAGTTCTGCTTTAACTGCAGGTCAACTTGCATTAATTAATGCACAAACAAACTTGTCTTGTGACTTGTCTGGTGCAACAACTTTAAATTATAACAACACTTCTACAGGTGTACCTTTAGCTTATTTAGCACAAGGTAGTTTTCACACTGTAGATAAATTGGGACCTTTTCATGGAGGTTACAAAGAGTCTGTTAAATCAAAAGGTATTAACCCTAAGTACATTAGTTCATTTACTTTAAGTGAACCATCTAATCCTATTCAAGATATTCAACAAATCAGTGCTACTGTAGGTTGTAATGTTACTTGTAATACTACTTACAGATTAAGATTAGATCTTAAAGGATCTCCTGCATTACGTTTCTTAACTCACAATGCTTACTTTACATTAGATGCTAACACAGGATGTTGTGATTCAAGTTCTAATAATGTAGATCCAAACATTGTATTGTTAGGATGGGCAGATAGATTGGCTTTATATCCAACTGTTAAAGATTTTGTACAAGGAACTGTATGGAATAGAGTATTAAACTCTGGCACAGGTACAGGTGTTACTGCAACAACTACTCAACAATATTTAACTGTTGGTACAGCTACAGGTATTGCTGCTGGTCAAAGAGTTGTATTTACTCCTACAACAGGTTCTGTATGTACTGTTGGTAATCTTAGAGGAAACACTTTTACAGTTACTACTGTAGCTCCTGTTGGTTTGTTTTCTGTAGGACAAGTTCTTACTGGAACTGGTGTTGCTGCTGGTACAACTATTACTAAATTAGTTAGTGGTGGTGGTGGTGCAGGTTCTGTATTTGAAGTAAGTATTGCACATCCTACAATTGTAGATGCATCAGTTAATAATATTAGCTCTACATCTCCTGTAACTGCATATGTTAAATCTTCTTATACAAGTGGAACTAATATTACTTTAGTTGCTGCAACTACAATTAATACTCCAAGTACTACAGATATTACTGCATTTACTACTGGTATTATTGCTAATACTGCTGTTAAATTTTATAAAGCTATCACAACTGCAGCATATACTCCTTTAACAGGAGGAACAGATCCTGATACAGTTGAATCTTTCTTAGAAATTGTTGGAGCTTATGTAGATACTACTTTTGGTGATTGTTCTTTCTCTCCTAGAGATCACGTAGAATATCAACCAATTGAAATCTATTCTTCAGTTACAGCATTAGATCCATTAGGAAACCAATGTTTAGCTGCATGTTTTGTACCTGCTGAAGTTCAACAAGCTGTACAAGGTAGAGGATTTGGTGAAACTGTTCTTAGAGAATTAATTTTAGCTAAGAGATACCAACAAGAACCATGGATCCAAGATCCACGTTTAAGAGAGGTTCTTGATTATAATCCTTTTGGTGAAGTAACACGTGCAAGTAAATACCTTATTTACAACTTGTTACATAGTGTTCCACGTAAAGCTAATCCTTCTGGAATGATGGATAATGATCAATATTTGATTAGAATCTTTGTACCTATTACAAGTACTGTTGCTGCAGCTAGAACATCAATGTCTGCTTTTGAAACAAACATTGACAACTGGATGATAACTGCTGGTAATTTAGATAATAGATTTAAATTGTTACCATAATAATTTAAAATGTATAAACACTATAGAGGAGACATTAATTTGTCTCCTCTTTTTGTTTTATATCAAAATTTTTTGTAAATTCTTATTGTAATGATGTTAATACTGAATCAATTATGGCAATTAAACACACACTTGCATTAGACATACCAGATACAGCTTGTGAAAATATACTAAGAATATGGGATGCATCTGTATATGGTGAAGGACTGGAAGTAGATTGTCCTAGACTTGACATATACTTACCAGGCTTTTCAATGCCTATTTACTATACAAACAATACAACTATAGATCCACCAACTGTTTTAGAACCAGGTTTTGTAAAAAACTTTTCTACAGGTGATTTAGGAATAACTCATCCAAATGATGATCCAGGATCTTTTCCTGATGGTTTGTATACAATCAGATATAGTGTGTCACCTAATGAAACTGTATTTGTTCAATATTATCATCTAAGAGTGACTCACTTAATGAATACTTACTATAGAGAGGTATGTAAAATTCAATTACAAGCATGTGAACCTACAGCTGAACAACATCAAAAAATGCATGACTTAAGATATATTAAGATGTATATTGATGCAGCAAAAGCTAAAGCAGAGTATTGTCATGCTCCTGTTCAAGCAACTGAAATGTATGTGTATGCTGAGAAACTTCTTGCTAAGTATTTAACTGGGTGTTGCGTAACATGTAATAAATAACCTTTAAATATTAAAACCAATGGTACAATGTAACAACTGTCAATCTACATTAAGTTGTGGATGTCAACAAAGAGTAGCATCAAATGGTGCAAATGTATGCGCAAATTGTATTACAGCATATGAAGCAAAATTAATAAGTCAAAAGAAATAACTAAATGGATGCTCTTATTCGTATAAATGAAGTATTTGCTGAAACTGTATATGCTACTTACAAAAGAAAGCGTTATGGTTTAAAAACATGTTCTGCTCTTATTGATGAAGAGCTTGCAGATGATTTACGCAATCTTCTCATACGTGGTAGAGAAATGGAAACTTGTTCCTGTGCAATGCCAGGATTTTGTACATTATCTAAAGTTGAAGAAAAAATAAACACAATATAATGGGAACACCTATAACTACTCCAGGATCAAATAGAGATAATTGTCCTAAGATATCTACATCATGTGTGATATGGCAAGGACCAAATATTCCTTGTATTAATTTATGTGCAGGTGATTCTATTGATGAAGTTGTATTTAAACTTGCAACTTTATTATGTGATGTTACAGAAAATGTTCTTGATGTTACAACTTTAGAATTTGCATGTTTAGTAGAGTCAGGTGCTGAAAATCCTACTACTCTTTTACAAACGTTACAAGCTATTATTACTAAAGTATGTAGTATAGATTCTAATGGTACTACTGGTGGTGGAAGCACTACTAATAAAACAGATGGAGCTACATCAGATCCTATAGTGTATTTACCAGAATGTTTATATTTTCAACAAGATGGTGATACTGTTACAGCATTACCTCTCACAGAATATGCTGCATATTTAGCTACAACTATTTGTACTATTATTACAGATATTAGTAACATTAATTTTACAATTAGTAATCTATCATCTAGAGTTATAGAATTAGAAATAACTGTACAAAATTTAAGTACTTACACATATGAAATATATGTGACTTCTCAATGTGCAAGTGCACCTACATCAGGTCAAACATTGTTAATACAAGATGCTTTTGCAAATTTAGAAGCTTCTTTTTGTAATTTATTAGGAACTGTTGGATTTTCAACATTATTAATAAATGCAATAAATGCTCAATGTCCAGGATTAAGTACTGCACCGCAGTTGTCAGATTCTGAACTTATAATGAATGATATTACAGGATGGGTAGAAACACCAACTACAATTGCAGATAGTATAAATAATTTATGGTTAACAGTATGTGACATGCGTTACAAAGTTGCAAACTTTTTTGAGGCACCTGTTGTATTACCTTGTGTTTTAGCAGTTCCTGAAAATGTAACAATTACTACTATTGGAACAACATATTCTACTGTAACATGGGAAGAACCAAGTTATGCTGGAATAGAAATACCAATTGGATATAGAATTGAAGTTTTTGAATGGACTGGCACAGCTCCTACAGGACCTTCTCTATATGATACAACATTATCTACAGCTTTTCTTACTTTTAATATACCTTCAACTGCATTAACTATAGGTCAAGATTATGTTGTTTATATACATGCAATTTATTCTTGTGGAGAATCAAATGGTGCAAAAGTAATAAGTGAATTAATAGTACCAACAATATTATATAAAATAGAAGTTATAGAATCACCAGAAGCAGATACAAGTGTAGACTGTGTTGAAAGTGGAGTACCTGTATCTTATACTGTAAATAATACTAAAACAACAGTTACTCTTGCTAATGCTTCAACAGGTTTACCAGTAACAAATACTACTGGTTCAACTATAAATGTTATAGTAAAATATCTAGTTACAAGTTGTGCATTTTTTGGACCAGTGTATGATCAAGTTACAATAGGAATACCTAATGGTGCAGATCATGGTGACTATATTTATGAAGCTCAAACATATACTAATTGTGGTACAGCATTATGTACTACTGTAAGTAAAAATTTAGATTGTGGTGTTTCAACTGGTTTGATTAACGCAGAATTTGATGATACAATGATACCAACTTGCTAATAATTAAAAAATAAAAATATGTCTTGTACAAACCCTAATTGTAATGAAGGATGTGGATGCAATAATTGTTGTCCACCAGTTACACCTCCAACACCACCAGTACCACCAACATGTACAGGAACAGAGTGTGAGGAATTATATGATGGCGCATGTGTTCAATACACAGGTCCTTCTATAACATGTCTTGGTATTACTACTAATACTAGTTTAAATAGTGTCATTCAAGCAATGGCAAATAAACTTTGTGAATGTTGTAAAACACCTAAGTGTACAAATCCTATAACAAGATTTGTTGATTTAGTTTTTGATATATATTATTCAATTACAAATGCAGGTAGATCAGCTTCAATATCTGAGATTATATATGAAATACTTAATCTTGGCTATATTATTAAAAAATGCGAATACTGTTGTCCTGATGGTCAAGCATACATGTTTACAATAAAAGATGTGAATAATGGATTCTTAAACACACTTAGAGAATTACTTTATTCAGGTGCTGAACAAGTTACAGAAAACTGTGTAAATTGTGAATCAGATTTTATAGTATCAGGAACAGCTCTAGCGGCATTACAAGATATAACACCTTTTAGTGTTACTGATATTACAGAATATGGAGGATTCAATAGTAGTTCTGCATTGTCTGTATTAACAAACTCTTTAAAAAATTATCCTGAAGCGTTGATTTCTGCTTTTTTAGAATATTTCATAGACAATGATGTTTTAATTATAAGTTGTAATACAGAAACAGGTGATGTTTTTATTGGAAATATGAATGCTTTTACAACTTACACAACTTATTTAAATCCAAATCCTTAAAATTATAATATTATGAGTCAATGTTTAAATCCTATTGCTGCATATTTTGACAGAATGATAGATCTTGTGGAAGCAGGAACTTTTGCAACTATAAGTGATGCTGTATCATCAGGTAATAATCCTTTTCTAGAAATAACTTCAGAAAACAATGGTACATATTGTTGTCCTGATTGTTCTTTGTATGGTATTACTACAGATATAACTATAGTAAAAGCAGTTACTGAATTTTCATATTCTGAAAGTCTTGAAAATTGTTGTTTTAATTATACAACAAACATAGAAGATATTTCTAATGTTAATACTGTGTTAGGTCATAGACCTAAAATATGTTGTAATAGCTTTTCAGGATGTTCTTCTAAATTAATAGCTTTACATCAAAAATATAAAGATTCTCCTGGAGGTGCTGTTTCTAATAATATATTATATGAATTTGGAACTATGAATGGTGATTCTTATGCATGTGTTATGGTTGATTATATTAATTCATTAACAAGTGATATTTACAAAACTGATATATTGAATGTTTTTAATAAAGATGGTTTTGCTGTTTTTTGTTATGATAATACAGTAATGGCAGGAACATTTAATGGTTTTAAAAACTGGTGGTAATAAAAAAATAATAAACAATGTATCCAAATAATAATTGCACTGATTGTAGCAACTGCCCTGATCCTATCACACCACTACCATTACCAAATGTATATGGTCAATGTGGTGACACTTATGATTTAGATTGTGTTATTTACACAGGACCAGATAATGATTGCTTAGGTATAACATCAGGTATGCCTGTTACAGAAGTATTTTCTATATTACAATCTGAAATGCAATTATGTGATTGCTGTTCTGCTGTACCTCAAAACTGTGTATTATCAGATTGGGGACCTTGGGGAGAATGTACTGCTTGCACTTATGATGAAAATAATGTAGCAACATGTGTTAGATCTCGTAGAAAAACTGTTATAACTCCAGCATCTAATGGAGGTATTGAGTGTGGTCCACAAGTTGAAACTGGAACAGTTACCTTACAACCAGTATGTTTTACTTTTGGTAGTGATATATGTGAATCTGCTCCAGATGGAACACAAGTTATAGGAAGAGCAAAATGTAGTTACAATAATAAACCATATTATGAATTTACAGTTTGTGGAGCTAATCAAGTTATTTGGTTTAATAGTACTGATAACTTATGGTATCTTACAGATACATTAGGTGTAGGTGATTCTGAAAGCACTGTTTTAAATAACAATGGTGGTGATTATCCTGTATCTAATACTACTACTCAAATTTGGCAAAATAGATTAGATAAAGGAAGTATTAATATTTTACAATCTTCATTAACTACATGTCCAGAATATAAAATATGTTTTCATACACATATTACCCTTGAAGGTAGAACATATGATTTTTATAATTATATGGCTCCTGGTCATACTGAAACAGAAAGTAATAATCACCCTGTTTATTTATATTATATTACTATAGGAAGTGTAACTTATACTATTAATGTTTATTTTGACATTCTTACTTTAAAATGGGAAGGTAAAATAAATAGTGGTAGTGGTGATCCTACTATATCAACATTATCTGATACAGGTCTTTATCCTGTTGGAACTTGGACTCCTGATCCAACTGATCAAACTAATTATATGGTAGCATCTACATTAGGAGAACCTTGTACACAACCTGCAAATGTTAATTGTGTATTAGGTGATTGGAGTGCTTGGGGTCCTTGTATTGGTGGATATGAAACAAGAACTAGAAGTATTGTAACACCTGCATCAGGTAATGGAACACCTTGTGGACCATTAACAGAAACAAGAACATGTGCTGCTGCTGTATGTGCTTCTCCAACAGCTGTTACTGCTACAGTATCTGGAACAAGTGTTATTGTATCATTTACTCCTGCAGTAGGTGCATCAACTTATAATGTTTCATATACTACTAATGGTGGCGCAAGTTACACAACTGTTAACAGTACTGCTTCTCCTATAACAATAACTGCAAATTTAGCATGTGCTACAACATATTCAGGTTGGATTGTTACTAATTGTTTAAATGGTGTTGTAAGTTCACAAGTACCTTTTTCTATTACTACTCCAGCATGTGTTCCTGCATTATTATGTGCAGGTACAACTACTAATATAATTAGTGGTAACTTTAATTCACCACAACTTAATGTATTAAAAATTGATAACACAACAGCTCAAATAAATGGATCTAACCCTGTAGTTACAACACAAGTTTCAGCAGAAAGTAATACAAGATTTTGGACAAATGAATTAAGTAATGATGGTTTATTTTTAGCAGGTAGTCCTCTTTTTTTTACTGATGCATTAGGCATGCATTATAGTGGTGGAGTTATTAAGTTAAAATGTACATCTCCAAGTACATCATTTTTTGGAGAAATTAATCCTACATTTGTAAGTGTAGATCCAACAAATGCAGGATTTCAAGTTTCAATTTCTTCAAGTGATAATCAACCTGTTATTCGTGCTATTAAATATGATAAAATTAATAATAGATTATATGTTGGTGGACATTTTGATAAATATAAAAATGCAAATTGTTCTCATAACTTAGTATGTTTAAATGCAACTACAGGTGATATAATACCTAATACAAGTTTTAAAATTGGAATAGCTGGAATATATCATTCTACATTAACTTCTAATACTAATGGTGGAGTTTATGATATTCAAATTGATGGTAATGGAAAAATTATAGTAGGAGGTACTTTTGATACATATACTAATACTTCTAATGTACCTACACAAATTCGTAACATTGTAAGATTAAATTTTGATGGTACAATAGATAATACATTTTCAGTAAGTGCAACAAGTTTTTCAGCAAATCAATCTCTTAATCCTCCTTTTCAATCTAATTTATCTTCAGTTGTAAAAACTATATATGTTGATCCTAATAATAATTATTTTGTAGGTGGTGGTTTTTATCAATACAAAGGTACTACTGCAAA